>JAEEGJ010023848.1_pt1 | contig 12774 bp, 15 predicted proteins | sample 8958761 | NCBI WGS metagenome assembly JAEEGJ01 (sample SAMN16246546, study PRJNA631951) | gut metagenome | biome: gut microbiome; feature: rumen; material: RS-attached | host: Bos | place: Iran: Karaj | collected 2018-10
ATCAACCAAATCCACCTACTCAAAGCTAGTCAAATAAGCCCATATATTATCGCAAAAGGGGCGCCTAAAATAACTGCAATAATAAATGTAGGAACAATACAAATTGCCAGGCAAAGACATTTAAATTCTACATCAAAAGGCAAAATATAAAACATTGCAAAAGTAATTAGACCTACTAAAATTTTTTCAAAAAGGCTTAATTTTTTCATTATTTCACTTCCACGATTTTGATTTCTTCTTCAGTTAAGTTCTAGAATTGGTAGACTTTTGGGTTGCCATGATTTTTCAAATCACTTATGTCTGCAGTGGGATTAATAATTTCACCGGGGACATCACCTCAATAATCACAACAGGCTTTGACGTATCGTTTCCATTAAAAATTGCAAGGTCAATCGGTCGCTTCACCTGCACCGAATAATCAGGATTGAAAATACCCTTAAAGAAGCCCCATATCTCGCCCTTATGGTATTCTTCGTCTCTTGCAGCATCACGCTTTTTGTAAAGGTTCGCAAGTGACAGCCGGAATCGCTCCATATTTTCTACGGATACGGGAAGTTTCAAGAAAGCGGAATTAACAGCCTTTTTCGGCGAAATGAATTGGATTGGCATACAAAGGAAATATAGGTTAATTGTGAACAAATCGAATTATACACACCTTTGAATTGTACGCCCATTAGGCCTACCATGCGTTAGTATGGCCAAGAATAAAAAGGATCAACAAGGCCAGTTTGCATGCCTTATACAGTACACGAAGTAATTTTTTAGGTTTCATGGCGATTGCCTCCATTTTTTTCGATTTTATCCAGCCTATTATTATGTTTTTTTATCTTTTTAAGTCCTTTGGTTAAACTTTTCATATAGAGCATCTGCCCAATACTTAATAGTACGGGGCTATTTTTTGGGGGAAACGACGATTCTAGCATTAAATAAAACATTTTTCATCTCCCAAAAGAACTTTTAGGGCACATCTCATTTCAGACCCCCAAAAAACTTTTGATTTCAACATATTTTTAAAGACCATTCTGATACCTCCCTCTAGGAAGTGTGGGTTCGACTCTCACTCTCTACTTTGAAAACTTTTCATATAGAGTTTCTGTTTCGTGCTTAATAGTACGGTGTTATTTTTGCAATTCAATGAATTCCCAAAAATAAACATGCTTTCAGGTAATCGTTTTGTTTTTGTCTCAATAAAAATTTTAAGGGAGATTCTGATTCATTCCTATGGAGAGCGGGGGCTAAAAATGCGAAAAATCCCCCAAATGTCACATTCTGTCACCGCAATAATTTAAATTGAATTTTGATTGTTTTAATCTGCCTTTTTTGCTTGTAGACAGTCGGAGGTAAAGATGAATAAAGAGAAAATGTTGCCAGAAGATTCTGCGAATACGACCAAGGCGGTCGAAAAGCCCAATTTTTCCTTGATAAACTCATAAAATTCCGACCTATTGATAGCGATTAAACAATAACCTACATTAAAGTTCGAAATTTTCGGATAGGAGCTTTTATGAACGATATAACGGAAAAAGAAGTAAAAAGGGTTTGGGTCGAAAAGGATGCCATTTGCGTCGAGCTCAAGGACGGTCGCATAGGGAAAGAACTCATTCGCGATTACGAGCCGCTCAAAAAAGCCACCAGAGAACAGCTGAAAAATTGCAGGGTAGATCTCGATGGCGTATGGTTTGACGATCTAGACGAAGGGCTTGCGCTATCTGGATTTTTCTCGCCCAAGAAAACAAATCCCGTTGGTCGCATATTTTGGCTTTTCCCCGAACTGAACGCAGCCGCATTCGCGCGTCGTTTGGGAATTCCGCAACCACTTTTTGCAGCCTATGTCAATGGATCTAAGAAGCCATCCGCAGCTAGGCGTAAAAAGATCAACGACGAATTCCATCGAATCGGTCGTGAGTTGATGCAAGTATAAGCACCTATTTTAGCCGCATTGTCCCCCCCCCTACTTGCAATGTTTCTTTAGCGCAGCAATGTACGCTTCGGCGTAGCGTGATTTCGTGACGCCTTTGCGCATCACGTAACCGACGGTCATTTTGTCGTGGACATCAAGGCGCTTTGCGATAATGTTCTTGCCGTTGAGTTTGTGGCTAATGACACCAGAGCAAATCGTGTAGCCGTCAAGGCCGATGAGCAAGTTGAATAGTGTAGCGCGGTCGCGGACTTTGATGTTTCGCGGGCAATCGAAATCGATGGCGGTGAGCGGTTCTTCAGCAAAGTAGAACGAGTTGAAATCGCCCTGTTCGTAAGTCAAGTACGGGAACGGTTTGAGGTCAGCGAGCGTGATTGTTTCTTTTTTCGCGAGCGGGTTCTTTGACGACATGAACACGTGAAGCGGTGTTGCAAAGAGCGGTTCAAACACAAGATTGTTCTTTTGGATGAGCTTGGTGATGACCTTTTCGTTTTTGTCGCTGAGGTAGAGCACACCCATTTCGCTTTTCATTTTGGCGACATCGTCAATGATTTCGTTAGTTTGCGTTTCGCGAAGCGTAAAATCGTAGCTCGGGCCACCGAACTTGCGAATAACATCGACAAACGCATTCACGGCAAAAGAATAATGCTGGCAGCTGACGGAGAAAATCATGTTGCCACCCTTGCCGCCTTTATAGCGGTCTTCCAAGAGCGTCGCCTGTTCCAAAACCTGCCTTGCATACGAGAGGAATTCATCGCCTTCGTTTGTGATGGTCACGCCTTTATTGGAGCGATTGAAAATCGTCACGCCCATTTCTTCTTCGAGTTCGTGGATTGCAGCGGTAAGGCTCGGTTGCGAGATAAAGACTCGTTTGGACGCTTCAGTGATGTTTCGCGTGTCTGCAATGGCAATGGCGTATTTAAGTTGTTGTAAAGTCATGATTAGGTATGGGGTTGTGGGGTCGCACCTTCGGTGCTTTGGGGTATGGGGTTTTATTGGTCATGTGCAGTCATTCTATATCGTACTACGGGCCTTCTCCTTCGTTTTCATTATAAGATTACTTTATAACCAGTTATAAATCACCATAGATTTTTTCTATGGTGAACGCATAAAAAATAGTATTTTACCGATGATAAAAAGGGAGGTATATTTGGAGCGTTCAAAAAAACAAAGTAAAAAGGTAGGTAAAACACTATGAGTAATAAAACATCTGTAATTGGTTTCCCGCGTATCGGTAAGAATCGTGAACTCAAGTTCGCAAGCGAAAAGTTCTTCAAGGGTGAAGTTTCCGAAGCAGAACTTCAGAAGGTCGCCGCAGAAATCCGCCTCTACGGCTGGAAAAAGCAGCGTGAAGCCAATATTTCCTTCATTCCATCTAACGATTTCTCGTTCTACGATAACGTTCTCGACACCGCATTTTTGCTGAATGTTATTCCGGCTCGTTACCAAGAGCTCAATTTGAGCGTTCTCGAAAAGTATTTCGCAGCTGCTCACGGCTACCAGGGCGAAAAGGGCGACGTGAAGGCCCTTCCGATGAAGAAGTGGTTCAATACGAACTATCATTACATTGTTCCTGAAATTGACGACGCTACCGAGCTCAAACTCGTCGGCAAGAAGCCGATTGAAGAATTTAACGAAGCCAAATTGGCCGGAATTGAATCCATTCCGACGGTTATCGGCCCTTACACATTCCTCCGACTCGCCCGTTACAATGGCCAAAAGAAGGCAAAGGACTTTGTAGCAGCAGCAATCGCCGCTTATGCAAAGCTCGCCGACCAGCTCGCTACCGCAGGCGCCAAGTGGATCAGTATTGCAGAACCGGCTTTGGTTTTCGACGTCACTGCCGAAGAACGCGAACTGTTCAAGTCCATTTATGTTGAACTTGTCAAGCAAATTCACGAAGTGGCCAAGTTGAAGATCAATTTGCAGACTTACTTCGGCGATATCCGCGATGTTTACGAAGATGTTATTGCACTCGGCTTTGACGGCATCGGCCTTGACTTTGTTGAAGGCCTCCAGTCGCTCGAACTTTTGACGAAGGGATTCCCGAAGGGTACGGTTCTTTTCGCAGGCGTTGTGAACGGCAAGAACATTTGGCGCGCCGATTACGCACAAAAGAACACACTCCTCGCTGAAATTGAAAAGTATGTGGCTGCTGAAAATGTGGTCGTTGGCACTTCTTGCTCGCTCTTGCATGTGCCTTACACGGTCGCTGCAGAACAGAAGCTTTCAGCCGATATTCTCAAGCACTTTGCATTCGCCGAAGAAAAGCTCACGGAACTTGCAGAACTCGCAAGCGGTGATGACGCCGCACTTGAAAAGAACAAGGCTTTGTTCGCAAGCGCACGCATCAACGAAAATAGCGCTGTTCAAAGTCAGCTCGCCGCACTCACCGCCGCTGATTTCGAACGCAAGCCGAGCCGCCTCGCACGCCGCGAAGTGCAGAAGGCCGAATTCAAGTTGCCGCCGTTCCCGACAACAACAATTGGCTCCTTCCCGCAGACGGCCGAAGTTCGCGCCAACCGCGCCGCATTCCGCAAGGGCGAAATCACCAAGGAACAGTATGTCGCATTCAACCAGAAGAAGATTGCAGAATGCATCAAGTTGCAAGAAGAAATCGGCCTCGACGTGATTGTGCATGGTGAATTTGAACGTAATGACATGGTGGAATATTTCGGTTCCAAGATTGACGGCTTTGTGTTCACGCAGAATGCTTGGGTGCAGAGCTACGGTACCCGTTGCGTGAAGCCGCCTGTCGTTTGGGGCGACGTGAGCCGCAGCGCTCCGATTACGGTCGAATGGTCCGTTTTCGCACAGAGCTGCACCAAGAAGCCGGTAAAGGGCATGCTTACGGGTCCTGTCACGATTCTCAACTGGTCGTTCCCGCGCGAAGATGTTTCGCTCAAGACGCAGGCTCAGCAGATTGGCCTTGCCATCCGCGACGAAGTTTTGGACCTCGAAAAGAACGGCATCAGAATCATCCAGATTGACGAAGCCGCTCTCCGCGAAAAGTTGCCGCTCCGCAAGAGCGATTGGCACAAGGAATACCTCGATTGGGCCATTCCGGCATTCCGCCTGGTTCACGCCAAGGTCAAGCCCGAAACGCAGATCCACACGCACATGTGCTATAGCGAATTCAACGACATCGTGCGCGACATCGACAACATGGACGCTGACGTGATTACGTTCGAAGCCAGCCGTTCTGACCTCAAGTTGCTCGACGCCTTGAACGAAGCCAAGTTCGAGACACAAGTGGGCCCGGGCGTGTATGACATCCACTCTCCGCGAGTGCCGTCCGAACAGGAAATCGTCGATGCACTCCATAAGATCATCGCGAAGGTCCCGCAAGAAAACGTGTGGGTGAACCCCGATTGCGGCCTCAAGACTCGCGGCGAAACGGAAACCACGGCAAGCCTCAAGAACCTCGTCGCTGCTGCCAAGAAACTGCGCGCTGAGTAATGCACCGCATCGCCATCCGGAACTGTGACTGGATTCTTCCGCCTCCGGCGTCAGAATGACATATTGACCGTCATTCTGAGCGTAGCGAAGAATCCAGTAAATTCTTTGACGAATTCTTCACGGCACAGTGGCCGGGGTGACAGCGCAAAAAGTTACACCTCTGCTGTCGTTGCAAGGTTACTCCTCTCTTTATTGATAGACAGATTCTAAGTTCGCTCTCGTCTATCGTTCCATTCCCTTGCAATGACGGCAAACGATACAATCCCCGTGCGCGATGAGCCGCGGGGATTTCCTATAGCTAGCCACTTTCTATAGTAAAATTCTATAGCTCAGCATAAAAAAGTAGTATATATAATAGGGCTTGCGACCACCCCACCCCATTGCTATCTTTGTGCCGCATTTGAAAGAAGCATCAAAAAACAAATGCAAGAAATAATGGATCCTATCGCCTTCGGCTTCAGGATGACGAAAGCGAAGCGACAAGCGAAAGAGACAACAGGAGGCGCAACATGGAAAAACGCACAGGACTTTTTGCAAATGGAATTATCTGGTTTGGCGTCGCCATCTCCGTCTCCGAAATCGAGGCGGGTATTGAAATTGGCGCGGCAGCCGCAAGGGATTCGCTTTGGCTCCCGCTCGTACTTGGGCACATTCTGGGCGGCATCTTGCTCTTTTTCGTGGGCCTCATCGGTGCACGCGTTCGCTTGAACGCCATGGAAACGACAAAATCTACATTCGGCAAACACGGTTCCAAATTCTTTGCCGCGCTGAACACGTTCCAATTGCTCGCCTGGGTCGCGGTCTTGAACGCTCAAGGCGCTTCGGCATTGGCTGGGCTCAACTTGCCGATTTCATTCCCGCTCACGTGCGTGATTCTCGCAGCTCTCATCGCCGCCTGGGTTTACGTAGGCATCCGCCGTTCCGCCAACGTGACGACAATCGTGATGGCAGCCCTCGCCGTTTTGCTCGCGATTCTTTCTGTGAAGTTGTTTGGACTCGACAGCGGTTCAAGCTCAGTCGCAAGCGCCGCAGGAGCAGCTACAACGGGAACTGCCGCGACCGCCGCCGCGCTCAAGTTCTGGAACATTTTTGAAATTTCTATCGCTATGCCGATTTCTTGGTTGCCGGTCATTTCGGACTACACGAAGGATGCCGAAAAGCCTGTAAAGGCAACAGCAATCTCTGCAATTGCATACACGTTCGCAAGTCTCTGGATGTACATCATCGGTATCGAAATTTCGGGCATTAGCGCAGGCAACAACATCGCGCAAGCTATTCTCCTTGCAGGCCTCGGCATTCCGGGAATCATTATCGTGGTGCTTTCGACAGTGACGACAAACTTCCTTGCCGCCAACTCCGCAGGCGAATCTTCCAAGGCAATTTACAATAAAATAAATCCCAAAATTGCAGGTGTCGTCGTGAGCTTCTTGAGCGCCGCGCTCGCTATCTCGGGTATCATGGACCACTACATCAGCTTCCTTTACCTGATCGCTTCGGTGTTCGCCCCGATGGCCGCCGTTCTCCTCGTTTCGTTCTACTTCTCCAAGGAACGCACTGAATCGCTCGGCGTTTGGCTCTGGAACATCTTCGCTTGGCTCGCGGGCTTTATCGCCTATCAAGTTGCAGAACGTTTCGACTCCGTTTTCCTCGGCCCCACGCTCCTTGCGGTGATTGTATCGGCGGCGTTCGCCTCCGTGCGCGTGCTGTCGGAAAGAAAATGAAAAGCATATACATTGCACGAGATTGCCGCGTCGCCTTCGGCACCTCGCAATGACGTATTCAATTTTCTAACTTTTAACTCGCCATGTCACAGAAAAAAATCGCGTTAATTAATGATGTTACAGGATTTGGTCGGTGCTCCATCGCAGTTATGGCACCGATCGTTTCGGCCATGAAAATCCAAGCGGTTACCGTGCCAACTGCAGTTCTTTCGGCACACACGCAGTTCCCCGAATATTACTTCGACGACTACACTTCAAAAATGCGCGATTACATTCAGACCTACAAGGATTTGAATTTAACTTTCGACGCCATCGCTTCTGGGTTCCTCGGTTCCGAAGAGCAAGTCGATATCGTGATTGACTTTTTCAAGACATTCAAGAAAAACGGCACGTTCACATTAGTGGACCCGGTAATGGGTGATTACGGGCGACTTTACGAAACATACACGCCTAGTTTGTGCGAAAAGATGAAAGCGCTCGTTCATTACGCCGACATCTTGACGCCGAACCTCACCGAACTTTGCACCTTGACCGACGTCAAATACCGCGAAGAAGGATTCAACGACGCAGAGCTTGCTTGCATGTGCCAAAAACTTGCAGCTCAAGGCCCCGAACATATCGTTGTCACAGGCATCCGCTACAACAGCAAGCAAATCATGAACTACGTCTACAGCAAAGGCGAAGAGCCGCGAATCGTGATGGTGGACCGCATTGGCGGCGACCGCAGCGGAACCGGCGACGTCATCAGTTCAATCATTGCAGGCATGTATTTGAACGGTCATGATTTTTACGAATCCGTCAAGAAAGCTGCGGAATTCGTTTCTAAGTGCCTGCGCTATTGCGAAGACAACGATGTTCCCACGCATTGGGGACTTTGTTTTGAAATGTACCTTCGCGACTTGATGGAGGATTAAATGGTCGTATATACTGTTACTGGAAAAGTCGGCGAAGCCGGCTATTTGGACATCGCGAATAGCGGCGATATTACCGGCAAGAACATCTACGTGAACATGACAAACCGCTGCCCTTGCAGCTGCGTTTTTTGCCTGCGCCAGACCAAAAAAATGATGGAAGGCAATTCGCTTTGGCTCAAAGGTGGCGAACCGAGTGTCGAAAACGTGTTGGGCATTTTCGCAAAATACGATCTTTCCGTCATTAACGAACTCGTGTTTTGCGGATACGGCGAACCGCTCGAACGCTTGCATGACGTTTGCAAAGTTATCGATGAATTAAAAACAAAGTATCCTAAATTAAAAGTCCGCCTCAACACAAACGGCCTTGCAAACTTGATTCACGGCGAAGATATCACGCCGCAACTCGAAGGGCGTTTCGATACCGTTTCGATTTCGATGAACGCGCCAACCGCCGAAGAATTCCTTGAGCTCACACGATCAAGATTCGGCATCAAGTCTTTTGACGCCATGAAAGAATTTGCAGCACTCGCAAAATTCCATGTGCCAAACGTCATCATGACCGTTGTCGAAAAAGTGATGCCCGAAGATAAAATCGAGCAGTGCCGCAAGATTTGTGCAGAACTCGGCGTAACGCTGAGAGTCAGGCCGTTCGAAAACTAAAAGATAAAGCCGCCGAAAAATCGGCGGCATTTTTTTGCAAAAATCAATTCATCTACTTTTGCTTGGCAAACAAGCTTTTGACTTTATTAAAATAATTCCGGGTTCTTTCTGGTTCAATAAAGAACGCCGCTACGCAAACCACAACCGTTGTATTAAGAAAGCAGTGCACAATCGTAGCTGACTTTGCAAAAACGTTCCATTCACCCATACCCATAATTTGGAATATACTCCATATAATTCGAACAATCATCACTAACGAGCACGCGACCAAAATATTCGCATTCTTTTTCGCAAGCGCAACAATGCTGGCAACCGCAACGGCAAAGTATATAAAAACAAGTGGCAAGGAGAAGGCAAAACCAAACATAGCACCCGCAGTACCTGCCAAACCATCTACAAGAAAACACGCTGCGCAAAAACGATGCAGGTCTAAATTAAAACCTTCTTGAACCACGGCTTCATTATTTTCTTCTACACGCTTTTTAGGTGCAATAAAGAATGCGGCGATAGCAACAACGAGATTCTCGTTAAAAATCAAAGAAGCTATCACACCAGGCATATTCCGAAACTCGCCACCCAAACCGAGAGTAATAGGCCCTGCAAACGCCCAAATAAGCATAACCACTGCTACAACTTTTAAAGCCGTTACGTTATTTTTGACAAGTGCAAAAATTCCAGCCCCTAAAGCAAATGCAATTGCAAGAACACCAAGCACAATCGGGCCCGCCAAACCAGACGCGATCAATAGCCCGCCCATCCCAAGAAAATCATCAAATGACGAAGTTGTAAGAGCGTTCCACAGCGAAAAAAGCAACCCGCCATGCCCAGCTATAAACAACATCTTGATTATGATACTGAATACATTTACGATAAGTACAATGGCACAAACCCTAAGTAGCGCCAAGTTACCGTTGAATCGAGTCTTTTCTCCTTCACTCATTTAAAACCTCCAAGTGCAAAGATACAAAATATTTATGTCAATTTTTTCCAGAATAAAAATGCGTGCTTAGTCTTTTGCAAATAACATCTAGTCCGTGCCGGTTCAATAAAGAATGTCGCCGCACAAACGACAAGGAATGAACTGAAAAGGAATCCTATAGCAACATTACCGGCATAAAAAGCGGTTAAAAAATGCTCTTGAGTATCCTGGAATGTATTCCGAATTAATCCTGCAAATGCGATTACAGAATAAGCCATCAAGACCAGCGAATTCTTTTTCAAAAGTGCATAAAGCCCCACCGCTATAGGAACAAAAGTCCACAGAACGGACATTCCCCAGAACGCTTTAAAATCACCCGCAGCCAATATATTGATAATGTTGTTCAACCCATCTACCAAAAAGACAGCAGCACAAAAACGAAGCAAACCTAGATTCTTGTTTTTCACAACGTGCGCATATTCATTTCGAGTCTTTGTCTCAATCAAGAAACTCGCAACCATCATCACAGCGCCAATGTTCACAAAATGACCTATAGCATTCCAAACGATATAGCCCGTCCGATAATATGCACTAAAATTCAATCCATGACGAACAAAACCAATTGTTCCCCCTATCATCGAAACGAGCATCAATACGGCATAGATTTTTAAAATCAGCGTATTCTTTTTCACAAACGAAATCACACCGAACACGGCCACAAGCAAGCCAAACGGGACATACGCCCAACCCAAAGTGTCATCGTTTGCTTCAGACATCAACAGCGTCCACGACAAACCTATAGATTTTTGCAACGCGTCTGCAATAAGCATTATGGCACAAACCCTGAGCAGAGCTAGGTTGCCATGGAAACCAGATTTTTCCACGCCCATTAAAAAGCCCCTAGCTTATTCAACCAAATATTTTTCGAATTCTGGAAAAGTACCGGAATTAAAAATCATAAATCGGCCCCGGACAAAAATAAAACCGCTCCAGTGAGCAACAATCAAACTACGATTTTTCATTCTCCTAAGCTTGAATTTTCCAGGTTCTAACTTTACAGAATTTCCCAATGCAAAAATAATACACATTGAGCCATCCTCAAGTATCTTCACTTTTTTCGGGAACAAATGAATAATTAGGAAACAAACATAAAGAGTATAAGCCGCTACAAAAATCCAAAAAAAGACATTGTCTTTTAAAGGATGCGAATTCAGGGTCGTCGATAAATTCCAGCCGATAGCAAAACCGAAACCCACAATACCCATAATCATGCAAACGAGCCATTGCTTGCCACGAGACACATATACATTATCTTCATTCTGTTCGCTTGATTTTTTCGAATCGTTATTCAGATACTTTTCAAATTCCGGAAACGACTGGGACGAAAAAAACATGTTCCGGCCTTTAGCCCGCAGCATGCCGCTCCATTCACCATTCAAATTTTTATTACCTGAAATATTAAAGTCGGCCAACCTTATCGTAATGCTATTTCTAAGGATAAAGGTAATACGCACAAACTCGTCTTCAATAAATTCCACTTTTTGCGGGGCCAAGTGGATTGCCACAAAACCTAAATACAGCCAAAGGATTTTAAAGAAAATCCACCCCGGAGTTATGCGGTCGTATGCACCGGTATTTATTAAAGGAACCAAGTCCTTGACAAGCCAATAAACAAGCATAAGGACCATAGCTAGCGAGATAAAAGTTTCTCGTTTGTTCTGAGGCACAAAAACTTTTTCTTCGTTCATTCAAAATTCTCCTGTTGCAAAAATACAAAATAAAAATCCCCCGACCGTTTATGGTTGGGGGCATTGACTCACTTTAAGGTCTGTATCGATTCCGAAAATCATTTACAAGCATCGGCTGCAAAGGCAAATCAACAATTTCTAGAAATTCACGTGGAGTTACAACAAAATCACAAACAGGAAAATGCTTTATATTCCCTGTAACCAAATGCGCATCTTTATCACGTTGAGCAAGGACTACATTATAAAATACAACGTCCTTGGGGTCAGGAAGCACAACACTGCTAGGAGGAGCATCAACATTAATGCAGCGTTTTTGCAACTCTGCAATAACAGTATCAATCGTCTCCGCTTGTAATTCAAATTTAGGGCGTGAAAGAACTTCCTTATACTCTGCAAGAATTTCATCGTTGACCAAAACGCAGACACGCCCTGAGAAAATTCTTTGCATAATTTGCAACACGGGAGAATCCGGCCGTTTCGTAATCAACGCAGACACAATAACATTGGTGTCAATTACAGCGTAAACCATATCGGAATTTACTTCCCGGCACGATAATCTGCTATTTCAGATTCAATTTCTTCTTCGCTCATGCCTGCGGCACCACCGCGCTGTGCCTGCCTGCGCAAATCCATAAAGGCCCTCCAGCCAGAACTGGCATCATATGCAGCGGAGGGTTCACGCAATTCAAAAGGAATCCCCTTTTCAGCAACTGCACGTTTGAAGAAAATACGAATAGCCGTGGGAATATCTATTCCCAGATTTTCAAAAAGCTTAGCGGCCTCATTTTTAAGTTCCTCATCCATTCGGACTTGCAAAACTGTTGTCGGCATAAAGAACCTCCTTTCATATACAAATATAATACAACACATCACAAAACGCAATAATACCATTACATGTATAAAAAAAACCGACCTTATTGGTTGGGGTGACTACTAGATCCTTCGACTTCGTGCTACGCACTCCGCTCAGGATGACACGATATAAAAAAGGCGCGGTTTCCCGCGCGTTATATGGAAGCGGGACTTTGTCCCGCCATTTTTTACTTCACGAAGGCGGCGTAGATGGCCTTGATAGCCTTTTCAGTATCGGCTTCGTCAACACCAGTGATGATGTTGATCTGGGAAGAACCCTGGTCGATAATGCGGACGTTCACCTTATTTTCTGCGAGAGCCGTAAAGAGCTTTGCAGCAACACCGATTTTGTTCGTCATGCCGTGACCCACGGTAGCGATAAGAGCGATGCCCGGGAAAATCTTGATACGGTCCGGACGCATCTGCTGCGTGATATCTTCGAGAACAACGTCCTGAACGGCGTCGAGAGCCTTGGAATCCACGACGATGCTCATGGAGTCAATTGCGCTCGGGCAGAGTTCGTAGGAGAGTCCTTCGCTTTCAAGCACAGCGAGCACGCGGCGGCCAAAGCCAACTTCCTTGT
>JAEEGJ010023852.1_pt1 | contig 12772 bp, 3 predicted proteins | sample 8958761 | NCBI WGS metagenome assembly JAEEGJ01 (sample SAMN16246546, study PRJNA631951) | gut metagenome | biome: gut microbiome; feature: rumen; material: RS-attached | host: Bos | place: Iran: Karaj | collected 2018-10
AGTCTTCTCACCCCGACAAAGCGGATTTGTAAAGCAAGTCCGCTTTTTTTTGTAATCATGTCTAATAATATTTTAAATTTGCACTGAATATAATTTCAGTCATGAGTAGTAGTCTTAGCAAAGTAGAACGGCAAATCGAAGATCAGAACAAGATTATAATGTCTAGTTATATTGAGCGCAATAGGATTATCAGCGAGTCAAATATTGGTATCGATCTGATGGTTCCTGGTTATAAGCTCAATTCGAATGGAAAATTTCTGAGTGTAAATATCAAGTTTGCCCAGATGCTAGGATATTCTTCCGAGCAGGAGCTCATGGATGCCATAAACGAGGGCAAATCTGTGGTTCTGAGGTCGGATCTTACTTCCATGTTTGCCAAGACCGACTGCGTTATCGACAAGCCACTATATCTACGTACACGTACTGGAGCATTCGTAAGTCTTTCGGAGTCTATTCTTAAACGTACCGAAGATGGTAACGTAAGATATTATGCCTTGGTTAGATATAAGGAACCAAGCAATAGGGTCAAGCAGGAAGACGCTATGGCATGGAGCCTGATAAGCCAGCTCTTCGGCGAATTGAAGACAGGTGTGGTAATATGCGACAGGAACGGCATGATTGTGTACGAAAATTCAATGATGCGCCAGATAATGGGATATGGTACTCAAGACGACCTGCCGTACGATAGTATCGATAATTACTTAGCCGAAGAAAGCCTGCCTAAATGCAAGAGTTCGCTCGAGGTTATCTTCTCCACAAACCAGAAGAACCCCGTAATAACATATTCTGTTGTAAAGAATGGCGGCGAAATTATCGAAGTAGGCGTATATTCTTATGTGTTTACCTTCGGCGAGCAGAAGTTCTGCGTGTCGCTGGTCTCGCAGCATACCGATAGTGGTGCGTCAGGTTCGGGAACATTTCTTACCTATCGCGATACATTCGATGTAATGTCCGAACTTTATATCCTGATATCAGAAAATGGAGATATCTGCGACCTGAATGCCTCCGCTGTTAAGATGTGGGGTTGGGACTATAAGTCGTATCTTACAAAGTCGATATTCGATCTCGGAAACTTTGCTTCGACTGGCATTAAGCGAAATATGGCCTTGTTGTACGATAGCCAGACATCTACCGAGCACAAGTTTATGGCAAGAAATACCATTTGGGGCGACTTGGAGATGGCTTGTCGTCTGCTGCCGGTAGGGAAAATGGGTCAGAGATACATTGCCGTGGTAATGGAGAGCCGTCGCGAATTGCAGCAGGTAAAAGACAATCTTACGCTGCAGTATACCTACAACCTGGCTATGTTCGACAATTCAATCTGCGGTTTGATAGTAATCAGAGGAAATAAAATAGAACGGGTGAATGCTAAGGCCTATTCGTTGCTCAAGATTAAATACGACATCCGTGGCGAATCGCTCTCAGATGTGCTGAAGGATACCAAGCGTAAAAACCGCCGTATAGAGGTTACTGCATCGAACCGCAAAGAAGAGGTGTTTTTATATGAAATACTTTCAGAGGGCAGACCAACGCAGCTCGAGGTGCATTTGCACTATATCGACAAGGACAACACCATTTGTTACTTTATCGATCGTTCGTTGCGGAAAAAGGGCCCTTCAAAGTCGCTCAATGCGGCATCGCGATATAAGCTTATTGTCGAACAGTCGCCTTGTGGCGTGCTTATTGGCGATACCCATGGCGATATTATCGATGTCAGCGACCATTTCTGCGAAATGATAAAGTTGCCGCCAAGCGAGATACTGGGTAAGAATATTTCCGATTTGTTTACTCCGTCGAGCCTTTCCTCGAAGCCTTTGGACTATACGCATGTCGATGCCGGCGAAGTTATAAGCGCCGAACGCGAATTGAAATGTGGCGACGGAACAGTAAAGATTGTCGAAATGTATTCGGGCGCAATATCAACCGATATGTATCAGGCTGTGGTACTCGACATTACTGACCGAAAAATATACGAAAACCAGATGATGAACTTCCGCGGCATGGCGCAGAAGATGGAAGTCGAGAAACAGCATTTCCTTAGGGCATCAAAGGATGTAAGCGTTATTTTTAGTGCCGATGCAGAGATAATAGATGTTTTCATCGGCGAAAATTCCCCTTTCTATACTTATTATAAGAGTGATGATGAATTTGTTGCTTATTTTGTAAAGTATATTTCGCGCAGGGAAAACGATATGGTTATAAGGCAGGGTATAGCAAGGGCTATTTCCCAGAATTCAACTTATGTCGTAAGGAAAAATGTTAATGTGGGTGGTGTCAGCTATATAGTTGAAGCCAGTTTCTTGCCAATGGAGTCGGAGGTGGTTATGGTCGTTTCCGATGTTACCGAGAGGGAGCAAATAATAGAGCAGCTCAATACTATAAGGAAGCAATCGGAAGAGAACGAAAAACTGCAGACCGCTATCCTTGGCAACCTCTCGCACGAATTACGCACTCCTATGAATGCAATTATCGGTTTTGCCGACCTGTTGCTCGAAGACGAGGAAAATGCCGAAAAACAGGATTATTTGAGGACTATACTCGACTCGTCGCATCAGTTGCTCGGTGTGTTTTCGGACCTCATAGAGAGGTCGAAACTCGAGGCCGGTGTGATGAAAGTGAAGTCGGAAATTGTAAGCGTAAAGAAGGTCATCAGCGATATATGTGCTTCGATGCGTGGACAAAGGTTAATTGAGGAAAACAATTTGAAACTTGTAAATGCAGCGCAGGAAAAAGACGATGTGCTGATTGTCTCCGACAATGTAAAACTGCGACAAATAATTACAAACCTGATAAGCAATGCCCTGAAATTTTCGAAAAATGGAAATGTTGAGGTGGGTTACAATGTCGGCGACGGAAGCGTATGCATATATGTGTGCGACAATGGCATTGGAATTTCGAAGGAAGATTTGCCGAATATTTTCGATAGGTTCTACCAAACAAAAAATGTGGAACTCGCAACTAAGGGCACAGGTTTGGGTTTAGCTATAGTAAAGTCGTATGTCGATATGCTGCATGGAAATATTAGTGTTGAGTCGGAAGTAGGAAAGGGTTCTTGCTTCTATGTGGAATTGCAAAGTCGTTATTGATATGAAACAGATAATATTGTTGCTTTCGTTTGCATTGCTGGCCGTTTTGTCGGCTTTTGCCCAATATAACGAATGTGGTATACCGCAGATAAAGAATTTCGGTCCGGCCGACTATAGGCAGGAAAGCCAGAATTTTTGCGTAGTGCAGGACAAGAATTCGCTCATGTATTTCGGAAATACCAATGGTATAATGGAGTTCGACAACGAAAAGTGGGATATCGTAAAGGTTCCAGGCCGTCCGGAAATGGCAGTCAGCGACAATAACGAAATTTATTTTGGCGGATATAATACGTTTGGACGCTTGTTGTACCAGAACGGTCACATGGGGCTCGTGCTGTTCGCCAAGGATTCTGAAGAAAATTTCGGACAGGTAAAAAAAGTTGTTACTTCTGGACACGATGTTTATTTCTGCACCGAAACAAATCTTTACATGTATGCCGACTCGTCGATTACAAAGCTGATTGAAGAAGAGCCTTTCCGTATTATGAGCCTTGGCGATTCTGTATATATCCAGAAAAAAAAGGCTCCACTGAAACGCCTTGTACATGGCGTTTTCAAAGACGATGACTTGTGTGCAGCAATTGCCGATTCTATCAGAATCAACGACATGATCAGGACAAAAGAAAACAAAATATTGTTGCGTGACAACAGAAATTCATGCTTCTGGTTGTATTCCAACGACGGAATTCTAACCCATTTCCCAACCGATTTCGACAGATACATCAGGAATAATGATTTTTCGTGCATAGGAATGTTGCACGATGGAAGTTTTGTTGTTGGAACTCATGGTGGAGGCGTTGTGTCGTTCGATAGCGAGGGTAAGTACCGCTATGTGCTGAATTCGTCGAATGGACTGAAAACAAACGAGATAAACGACCTGTGCGTTGATAATCAGGGCAAGGTTTGGCTAGCTACCGAAAACGGAATAAGCCTTTTGGAGACAAATTCGGAATTGTCGTTTTTCAATGCTTCGAGCAGTGGACTGAGAGGCGCGGTGCTTGCCATTATTCGTTACCATGGACAACTATATGTAGGTACAACAGTTGGTCTTTTCGGATATGTAAATCATACAGGTCCAGGAGGAGCTATAAATGGTTTCAGGTATATACGTGGTATGCACGACAACTGCTGGAATCTGAATATTTATAACGAAAAACTCTATGCTGTGGCAAACGAAGGCTTGTTTCTTGTCGAGGATATGTCGCTCAAGAAATTGCTCGATGGTTCGTTTATTTCTATGCGGAGCATAACTATCGCCGGCGACGACTATATAATGCTTGGTGGAAGGCAAGGAATTACTTTTGCAAGAATATCGGGCGAAAAGGTCGAGAAGATAGGAACATTGAGCAATATGCACTATATTGCACGTACTGTGGTTTCCGATTCTGACGGCATCTGGATTGGTACAAACCGTGATGGTTTGTTCCGTGTCGCTATGGGCGACTCGTTGGACTTGTCGGTCAAGGTGTTTGAATATGGTGAAAAAGACAGTCTGCCTCATGGTTTCGACTGGATCGATGTGTTCCCGACTCATCAGTTAGGAACTGTTTTCTCCACATCCGAAGGCCTTTATCGCTACGACAATAACCGAAAGAAGTTCTACAAGGATTCGTCGTGTTTCTGCAGTGGCTCGCGATGTTCTACGGTATATGGCTTTATCAGCGAGGACATGAACGAAAATATCTGGTACAGCTGTTCGTTTACAGATGCATACGAACGCGAAGTCGGGGTAATAAAGTTCGACGGCAAAGGCGGATATTGCCGCGAGACATCGTCATTTGCACAGATGGAAGAGTCGGTAGTCGAGACAATCTACCCCGAAGGCGACAGCGTGGTGTGGTTCGGAACTTCCGATGCGTTAATAAAGTATAGCAAGGACAATCATGCCTGTTTTGCTGGCGATAGCGCTTTTGTGTGCATGATACGAAAAGTAACTGTTGCTGGCGACTCAATTATATACGCATTCGACCTCAATTATTCAGAAAGTAGGGATATTGTTCACAAAATACGTTATCAAGACCGTAATATCAGGTTCGAAGTGGCTGGTTTGTCGTACAACACATTCGGCGATACCTATTACCAGTATCGGCTCGAAGGCTTCGACGACGATTGGTCCGACTGGACAACCGATTCGTACAAGGAGTACATAAGCCTGTCGGAGGGATCGTACAAGTTTATGGTGCGTTCGCGCAACGGCTACGGGTATATGAGTAATGTCGCCGAATTCGGCTTCGAAGTGTCGCCGCCATATTATCGCACGGCTCTGGCTTATATCCTGTATGTGCTGAGTTTCGTCGTGATATTTATACTTGTGCTGGCATGGCGAAACATTGTGCATTCGAAGGAAAAATATCGCCTCGAGAAACTTGTCGAGATGCGAACAAACGAACTTGTAATGCAAAAGGAACAGACCGAGAACCTTGTCAAGAAACTTTTGCCGCAGAATGCCGTTGATGAGTTGCAGCGCACAGGAAATGCAAAGTCGCAAAAGTACGAAATGGTTACTGTATTGTTCTCCGATATCCAGGGCTTTACTAAGATTGCTGCAACGACCAATCCCGAGGAACTTATAAAGTACCTTAACGAGCTGTTTGTGTCGTTCGACAACATTATTTCGAAGTACAACATCGAAAAGATAAAGACTATTGGCGATGCATATATGTGTGCCGGAGGTATGCCAAACCGCGATGCTACAAATCCAGTCGAGGTAGTGCTTGCCGGAATCGAAATGCAGAAGGCCTTGGACGACCTCAACAAGACTCACGACCTAAAGATGAAAATGCGCGTGGGAATACATACAGGTCCTGTTGTGGCTGGTATTGTAGGCGCACAAAAGATTGAGTACGACATCTGGGGCGATACGGTTAACATTGCAAGCCGCATGGAGTCGCATGGTGAGGTGGGGCGTGTAAATATTTCGGAAGAGACATACCGCCATGTGAAGGAATTCTTCAATTGTGAAAACCGAGGCTTGATGGATGTAAAGAACAAGGGCGAGATGGAAATGTTCTACGTAAACGGAATCCTTGAGGAACTTTCCGAAAATGGTGACGGTATTACGCCAAACCATTTGTTCAATGTGCGTAAGCAGAGCCTTAATTTCTCGCTTATCCAGGAAGAAATTCTCGAACAGATGCAACGCGACTTGCCTAAGAACTTATACTATCACAACCTCAAACACACTACCGATGCCATTTATCGGGTTACCGACATTGGTACCAAGGAGAATGTTTCGGAGGAAGATTTGTTGCTTCTGCGTTGCGCTGCACTTTTCCACGACAGCGGTTTTATGGCAAGCTACGACAACAACGAGGAAATCGGTGCCCGTTTGGCTCATCAGACGCTTGCAAAGTACAAGTTCTCACGCGAGCAGATCGAAATAATCAAGGGCATAATAAATGCCACAAAGGTGCCGCAGAATCCTCACAACTTGCTCGAGGAAATTATGTGCGATGCCGACCTCGACTATCTCGGCCGTCCCGACTTTATACCTATCTCGCAGAACCTTTTCCGCGAACTCTTCGAGCGTGGCAAGATCGACTCTATCGAGCAGTGGAACAAGATGCAGTACAAGTTCATTACCGAGCACCACTACTTTACCGAAACCGCCAAACGCAGCGGCGAGCCTGGCAAGCAGCAGGTACTGAAAGAGCTTAAAGAATTGATATAAAATAAAAACGCCAAGAATTTCTTGGCGTTTTTATTTTATATCAATCGGTTTGATTATTTGATTACCAACTTCTTCACATAAACATTTGTATTGCCGAATATCCTTATCAGATAAGTTCCAGCTGGAATCGATTCTATGTTGCAGTCGATTCTGTCACTGTTAACATCTTCGGTGCGCAATGTCTGTCCTGTAATAGAAACAATTTCAATGTGTGTAAAGGTCTCGTCGGCACTTATTGTTACAATATCCGATGCAGGGTTAGGATATACGCTTATGCTGCTTGCAAATTCATATATGCCAGTAATTGTTGCAATTGCTGTTTCTGACGCATCCGATGTGCCGCCGTTTGTACAGTTAGTAATGATGTAGTAGGTATCGCCATCGTGTCCTTGCAAGTCGATGAATGCGGTGCCAGCTTCTGTTGCAATTCTAACATCATTGCGATAGATGTCGTACGATACTGCATTTTCTGCTGCATTCCACGACAATACGTTTCCGTATGTCTCTGTTCTTGCAGTAAGGTCGGTAACAGAGTAGCAGTCGGGAATTACAATTATTTCGCTGAATGTTGCATTGATCGTATGTGCACTTGTTACATTGTCGAATGTATAGCTTTCGGCGGCACCAATGCTTTGTCCGTCAACTGTAACATCGGCAATTTCGTAGCCTTCGTTGGCTGCGATTGCGAAAGTCATGCTTTCACCGCAGTTGACTTCAGTATTGCCAGCAGGAGTTATTGTGCCTCCATTGCTTGCACTTGACGTAATTATGTATGTAATCTGGTTGAATGTTACATTAACTGTCTGTTCTTCGCTTACATATTCAATTGTATAAGAGTTGTTTTCGTCAAGTGTTATTTCGTTTCCGTTTACGGTTACAGTGCCAATTTCGTAGCAAGCATTTGGTGTTACAGTAAATGTGAAGTCGTTGCCTTCGGTGATTGTCTGTGTTCCGTTAGGAGTTACCATGCCGCCTTCGTCATCGTTGTTAACAACAATAACGACTTCACCTGCAGGTATCGGTTCGAAAGTTGCCGAAATAGTGTGGTTTGCAGTTACATCAGAGAAAGTATATGAACTTTCCGAACCTGTACTTTGTCCGTCAACAAGCAGGTCGGCAATCATGTATCCGTCGTCGGGAGTGATTGTAAATGTAATGTTGTCGCCACAGTTGACGTTGCTTGTTCCTGGAGTGATATTGCCTCCATTGCCAGCCGATGCTGTGATAGTGTACGACAATTGGTTAAACGTAACATTGATGTTTTGGTCTGTACTTACATTATTGATTGTGTACGAATTGTTTGCATCAAGAGTTACAGCAACTCCGTTTACAGTAACGTTGCCGATTTCGTAGCAATTGTCGGGGGTAACGGTGAAAGTGAAACTTTCGCCAGCGTCGAGAGTCTGTGTTCCGTTTGGAGTTACAGAACCGCCTTCTGCATCGGCATTGATGTCGATGTTGATAACAGCTATGAAGGTCGCTGCGATTGTGTGGTCGGCAGTAATGTTCGTGAACGTATAGCTTTCGATAGCGCCCATGCTTTGTCCGTCGACGGTTACGTCAACTATGCGGTAGCCATTGTTTGCACTAATAGCAAAAGTGATATCGTCGCCGCAGTTTACATTGCTTGTTCTTGGAGTGATATTTCCTCCGTTGCCTGCTGTTGCAGTTATTGTGTAAGTAATCGGGCTGAATGTTGCCGATATGCTTTGTGGTGCAGTTACATTGTTGATGGTGTACGAGTTGTTGGCATCGAGAGCGACTTCAGTGCCGTTAATTGTAACCGAAGCTATTTCGTAGCAGTTGTCGGGGGTTACGGTAAACGTGTAGTTACCGTCGTATTCAACCGAAGTTTCGCCAGATATGCTTCCGTGTTCAGTGTTAGCGAGGCTTATTTCAATGTCGTCCATTGTTGCATTAACGCATTCCGAATCCTGGCATCCGTTTGCGTCGGTTACCGTTACGCAGTAGTTGCCATTGTGAGTCATGTCGATGCTTTGCGTTGTCGCATTGCCTTCCGACCACAAGAAACTGTAGTTGCCAGTTCCCGATGTTGCATTTGCGGTAAGAACATCGTTGTTTTCAGTTATCGAAACCGACGGAACAGTATTGATTGTAACTACTCTTGATGCTGTTACTTCGCATTGTCCGTTGCTTGCAGTTACTGAGTATGTGCCGCTTTGGCTTACCGTAATGCTTTGTGTTGTCTGTCCGTTGCTCCAAGTGTAGCTGTTGAATCCGTTTCCAGCATCAATTGTAGCAGTACCACCGCATTGTGTAATAGGTTCGCCAAGGTCTATGCTGCCCGATTCGGAGATAGTGGCGGTTACAGGTGTGCGCTCGCTTGTGCAGGTGCTTCCTGTCTTTACAACCCAGTTGTAGAAGGTGTAGTAGTATTGCGTGCCGTATTGGTAGTTATATTGTCCTGTTATACTTATAACATTATTAACTGTGTATGGGAAATTTGGCGTCTGCCTGTAAGTATATCTTGCGTTAGTGTATATGTTGTATGTTCCAGGTTCTAATTCTGCGTTTAATGTTAATGTATTAAGTCCTGAAGCTAGAGTGTATGCCTGCGAGTATACTGTCTGGTTCGAGCTGTTGGTTATTGTTATTGTCTTGTTCTGGTTAGCCTGTGAGCAATATATATCAACCGAAACCAGTGTAAGTGCCTGCGAAACAGTAAAGGCGAGTCCCCTGTTCTGGCTTTGCGTATACGTGGTTGCCGAAGAGTTGTTTGCAATACCTACGTTGTAGGTCTCCTCGGTACCTACTTGCGATTCTACATAAACGGTAGTTGTTGCTGCGAATGTGTTGGTGTAGGAATCGCCTGTTTCTAGTTCAGTGCCTCCGGTCTGAGCGTCGAACCAGTGCAATGTGCCGGTTCCCTGTGCCGAAAGTGTAAGCGTTGAGCTTCCGCATCCGCTTGCATTGGTTACCGAAGTGATTTCGGGAGCAGAAATTTCAACTTGGTGAGAAATAGTGCTGCTGCCCAAAGAATTTGTAGCGGTAAGTACTATTGTATAAGTGCCGTTGGCTGCGTAAGTATGTGTAGGATTTGCTTCGGTTGAAGTAGTACCGTCACCAAAGTTCCAGAGGTATGAAGTAGCGAATGCTGATCCGTTGTTTAATGTTATGTCGTGAGAACATTCGTCAGCGGTTGCAGTGAATGCAGCCTCTGGTTCTTGAACATAGCAACTAATCTCGGCAACCCAACCCGAAGAAACTTCGTATTGGTCGGAGTAGAACATTATCGTTAATGCTCCATCCGCGTTGGTTGCTGTTACGGTTCCCGGATTGTTGGTGCCGCATACACCATCGACCAGTACAGGTGCCGAAGTAGATGTTCCATCGTATATGTATAACTTGTCGTAGCATCCTGTATTTCCTGCTGCTTCAAGCGAAAACTCGCTGAATGTAAGTCTGACATACGCTCCGCTGGTTGCTGGATATATTGTCTGAGTAAGATTGTTGATACTGTTTGCATAGTTGCCATCGCCACTTGGATCGCGATATGTACCGCTGCATACATATATTGGCTCGCTGCTCATGTCGATTATTGATACGACATTGATGTATTCAGTCTTTGTTTCCGTATCAGAACCGAAAGCGTTCGTTGCAACAAGCGTTACCGTGTATTCGCCGGGTTCGCTATAGGTTACACTTGGATTCTGTTCTGTTGATGTCGCTGGATTGCCACCTTCGAAAGTCCATGACCACGATGTTGGCATATTGGTAGAAAGGTCGGTGAAAGTTACCGAGTTCCCCGCCGTAATTTGTGTTTCCGATGCCGAGAAGTCTGCAACTGGCGGTATGGCTTCGTAAACGGTTATTTGTTCTGTTGTTGACGGCGAGCAACCGTTAGTATTAACTATGGTAAGTGTTGCGTCGTAGGTGCCGTGGTTGCTGTATGTCACTGTTGGATTTGTGGCAGTGCTTGTTGCCGGCGAACCGCCGTCGAAAGTCCACGATGCAGAAACATAGTTTCCCGAAGTTGTATTCGCGAACTGAACGCTGTTTCCTTCGTATAATGTCGTTGGGTTTGCTGTAAAGGTTGGAATAACTGTTCCTTCGGGGTACATGGTGACATCCAGTCGCTGGCAAGCCATATTCTGCGTGGTAATTTCGAAAGTCTGCGATGTGTATCCTTCCTTCGAGAATGTAACGCTGTAGGTGCCTGCATATATCGGGCGGTGGTAGTCGCCGACAGGATCAGCAGTATATACTTCCGTACCGTCGGCATCATGGTTGTTGATGAAGACTTTTACATCGCTAAGTGGCTGGTTTGTACAGCCGTCGGTTACTATTCCACGGAAACCGTAGAGTACTTGCTCGGTATAGTTAAGAATCGATTTGCGGTAATATCCCCAGTAGGTGTCAAGGTATTCGGTACCAAGCAGTTTTGTTGTTGTAAATTCAACGGTAGTTTCCTTGATGTGCTTGTAGTAGTTCATGTAGTCCTGACGGCCGCCGTCAATAGAGTACCATTCGCTACCTTTGGTTACGCCGTTCGAACCGCTAACATCCGATGGTCCAGTGAATCTGTTGGCGTTTATTGCGTGTACGGTATCCACGAACATCCACGATACATATTCCCACCAGCTGTCGTCGGGATTCGGGTGTGCTGCGTGTGTCCAGCCGTCTTCGTCCCACGGGTAGTTCATACATTCGTCGCCGCCGTGGCAGTTTGCCGACATCACGAAGTTGTGTGCATCGGCGTAGGCTGTCATCATAGTGATTTCTGGTTCGTTTGGATATTGTGCCGTGTGGCTTGCCGTATTGGTTACGAACGGGAAGTTTCTGTTAAGGTCAACGCTGTTGTAGTTGTATCTGCGTGCATTGGCAATGCTTGTGCCGTCGTTCGAGCGGTAGAAAGTGCCGTCGGGGTTGGTGTTGGGCGAAATGTATATCTCCACATTGTTCACGAGGTTTGTAATCTGTGGGTCGGTGCCGTACTTTGTCAGTAAGTCGTCAACCAGACGAATCAGGAAGTACCATCCCGAAGTTTCGTCGCCGTGCATTGTACTGCTCCACCAGAATTCGGGTTCGTCCTCGTCAACGCCAACATTGTCCGAAATTGTCATATTTATAATCGGACGATCGTAAACCGAATAGCCGATAGTATCCATCTTGCACAAAGTAGGATAGTTCTGTGCGTAGTTCTGCATCATCTCCAGATATACGGCGTAGGTTGGATAGCGGTCCCAGTTTGCCATCTGTGCGACACTTGTAGCCATATTCAATGCACGAGTCTGACGGTAATATTCGTAAACAGGCTCATATTCAATGCCGTATGTCTTGAACTGCTCGTATTCTGCGCGGTTTGCGTAGGCTTCCGCGTATGTGTCATTTACCTTGTCGATTGACATTATGTGGTTGAGTTCGCGTACAAGCTCACGATTTCTGTTGTGTGGGAATCTAAGCACCACTTCGCCACGATTTTCAAGAGTTTGCTCTATGAATTGGAGGTCGGATTCCGTCTGTCCCCATGTAACCGATACTATTAATAGTAAGGCAATTACAAATAATATTTTTTTCATATTTTATATGATATTAATTGAATTCAAATATAATGAAAAATTAAAAGAGAAAATGTTTACATGGTAGTTATTAGACAAAAATGGTATTGTGTTGCAGAAAAATGTTTATATGCTGTTTAAAATGGATATATTTTTCATTTTTATTAAGAATAAGAAGAAAATTCGCTTGTTTTCCCTTCTCCAATGTCCTTTACAAAAAGTTTTTATACCTTTGCCAAGTCTCTTTACAAAAAGGCATAACGAATGGATTTCAATAAGTTAAAAGCAAACTTCAAGGGTGCTGTCTGCACCGACAACATACACAGGATAATCTATGCTACCGATGCTTCGGCATACCGCGAAATGCCGCTGGCGGTCTGCGTGCCCGAGGACAACGACGACATACGCGCCGTAATCCGTTTTGCCCGCGAAAACGGTCTTAGCATCATTCCTCGCGCTTCGGGAACATCAATTGCCGGTCAGGTCGTGGGTAACGG
>JAEEGJ010023853.1_pt1 | contig 12771 bp, 6 predicted proteins | sample 8958761 | NCBI WGS metagenome assembly JAEEGJ01 (sample SAMN16246546, study PRJNA631951) | gut metagenome | biome: gut microbiome; feature: rumen; material: RS-attached | host: Bos | place: Iran: Karaj | collected 2018-10
CAACGTCTCCTGCGTCATTTGCTGCGCAAATAACTTGTATCCGTCGGGCCCCTCCCCCTATACTTGTCCGGGGGTGGACAAGCCCCCGGACACCTCACACTCCTCCCAGGTGCCTCAGAACCATGTAGAAACAAGGGCCTAGGGGGCCATGTGAAAAGATGTCCTTTGGGTATGGTCTTCTGAAGAGGGCACTCTGGTTTTCGTCATTCCCGGCCCTGACCGGGAATCTCTGTTCAATAAAAGTTTGAATTCCAATGTCTTACACTTATTTCGTTCATTTTCAGTGAAATAAGTGTAAAAAAGGCTGTTCTGCACTTTTCCTCAGCAGCCCGGCTGAGGGAGCGTTTCCGCAGGTTATCGCGCCCCCACGCGTGCTCCAGCCCGGCTGAGGGATCGTTTTCGCAGGTTATCGTGTCCCCAAACATGCTCCAGCACGGCTGAGGGATCGTTTCCATAGGTTCCGTGTGCCTTCACGCGTGCTGGCGGGAGCGTGCGTATAAAAAAGAAGAGGATGACCTCATGTCAACTTGACTTTTGGTCATCCTCTTTGTGTCATGTAGGTCGCCGTGAATCCTATTCTTGGCTCCGGCGCCAGGCGAAGTACTCGTCCAGGACCTTCAGGGCCGCTTCGGAGGGAACCGGGGCGGCGTGGCAGCCGGCGCCGGTGAGGACCATGGTCTGCGGGGCGCCGTTCACGAAGCGGGGCCAGGCGGGGAGGCCTTCGCCGTTGGGGTCGCCGGTTTTTGCGAAATTGGTCCAGTAGTCCATCATCCAGCCGGAGAGGGCCATGTCGGTGGGCTGTACTTCCTCGGGATTGCCAAAGACGTAGGCTACATCCTGGCCATGTGGGGAGCCCTGGCCAAAGCGCGGGGAACCAGCCGGGTAGTCGGGATGCTGGTCGAAATAGTAGAGCCACACGCGGCCCTTGCCGGTGCGCTCCTGCAGGCGCGCCCAGGCCCAGGTCTGCCAGCCGAAGGCGGCGTCGCGGGTGAGGTCGCGGGCGGTCTTGCCCACCTTGCCGTCGGGTTCCACCGGATAGGCGGCGAGGAGGGCGTCGGCATAGTCCTCGTAACGGGCGCGCACCTGGTCCTCGTGGCTGCCGCCGCCGAAGGAGAAGCCGAAACTCAGGCCTTCGTCGGAGTTGTAGCCGATGAGGACATCGACATCATTGTACTTCCCGGCTTCGTACAGTTTGTACTGGTCGTCGGGAATCACGTAGCCGTCGGTGACGGGCCAGCCGCCCGAGCCCCCGAAGCCGCCCATCACGGACTTGACATCGGCCGCGCGCAACTCCTCCAGCGTATAATCATCGCCGAAAGCGCCTTTGGCCCAAGCCGCATTGGCTTCCTGGGCGACGGCGAGCGTCTGCATGTTCTCACCGGGATAGGACTGGGGGTTGGTGGGGCCGAAGGAGCCGCCGCTCTGGGAAATGGCCCGCTTGAAAAGGCCCTTCGCCAGCGGCGAGGCGCACAGCATGCTCACGGAGATGCCGCCGGCGGACTCGCCGAAAATGGTCACGTTCTCCGGGTCGCCGCCGAACTTCGCGATGTTGTCCTGCACCCATTGCAGGCCGGCGATCTGGTCCAGCAGGCCATAGTTGCCGCTCACGCCGGCAGGATTCTCCGCCGACAGTTCCGGCAGCGAAAGGAAGCCGAGTTTGCCCACACGGTACGCGACACTCACGAGGATGACGCCCTTGCGGGCCAGCAGGGCTCCGTCATAGTAGGACGTGGCGCCGCCCGCGAAGCCGCCGCCGTAGATCCACACCATCACCGGGAGTTTCTCCTTCGGGCTCTTCGCAGGGGTCCAGACATTCAGGTACAGGCAGTCCTCGCTGCAGCCCTCGCCGTTGCCCTGCATCGGGTTGGGCGCGAAAGTCTGGCATTCCTTCACGCCGGTCCAGGCCACGACGGGCTGCGGCGCCTTCCAGCGGAGTTCGCCCACGGGAGGGGCGGCGAACGGGATGCCCTTGTACACGGTCATGTCGTCCAGGACCAGGCCCTGGATGGTGCCGCCGGTCACTTTCACCTGGCCGGGCACGGAGGCGCACGCCCACAGGCCGAGCGCGGCCGCCACGATCAAAACAGTCTTTTTCATAGTCTATCTGAACAATAATTGTACGAATTCATGCAGGGACTTGCGCCAGGGCTGCCACTCGTGGCCGCCGGGCCAGGCCGTGAAATGGACCTTCGCCCCCGCGGCCTTCAGCGCCTCCGCAGCCTTGCGGGTGTGCTCGATGCGGGGATCGCCCGTGCCGCAGGACATGTAGAATACGTCGTGGGCCGCGTTGAAGGCTTTCGGATCGGCCAGCAGTTCCGGCAGTTGGCTTTCCACGGAGAACGGCGCGTAGGCGCCCGCTCCCACGCCCCCGAACATGCCGGAGGAGAAGATGCCGATGGAGGAGAACACCTCCGGATGCTTCAGGCCGATGGACCACGACTGCCCGCCGCCGAACGACAGGCCGGCCATGGCGCGGTGCTTCGCGTCGGCGACCGTCCGGAACCGCTTGTCGATCGTCGGAATCGTCTCCTCGAGGAGGATCTTCGCAAAGTCGCCCGCCTGCCCGTAGTCCATGACCACAAGCATCGGGACGGCCTTGCCTTCGGCGATCAGGTTGTCGAGGATCGCGCCCGTTCGGCCTTGCTTGGTCCAGCCGGTTTCATCCTCGCCGCCACCGTGCTGCAGGTACAGCACCGGATAGCGTCTCTCCGGATGGGTGTCATAGCCGGCCGGGACATACACCCAGGCCGTCCGCCAGGTCTTCAGGGAAGGGGACCAGTAGCGCACCAGGCGCACGTCGCCGCGCGGAACGTCCTTGTCCAGGTAGAAGTCCACGCCCGCCTCCGGTATGTCGATGGCGCTGGCGTCCGTCCCGGTCCCGTAGAAATGCGGACTGGCGGGATCGCTCGCGCGGAACCCGTCCACGACGAGGAAATAATAGTGGAATCCCGGTTCCAGCGGATCCGTGGTGACCTGCCAGGGGCCGTCGCCCTCCCGGGTCATCGGATACACCTTGCCGCAGATGTCCACGGCCACTTCGCGGGCCTGGGGCGCCTGCGCCCGGAAGGTGACGCTCAGGTCGTCGTTGATGACGGGCCCCCGCCGCATGCCCGGCTGGGCAAACGCCGCCACGCTCAGCAGCAGGGCGATGGAAAGAATGAACTGTCTCATATCTCTGATGGTTGAATGATCCTAACGCCACATCCGCCACCAATCCCAGCGGAAGCCGCCTTCCCGGAAGACGAAATACACGTCGTGGACGCCCGTGGCGCCCTGCAGCCGGCAGATGGACTCGCGGAAGCCGGGTTTGCCCGCCTTTGCCGTCAGGGTGCCCGCGAGAGGGCCGTCCACCGCATCCAATCGCACTTCGATGACCGCGGCGCCTTCGACGCTGGCCATGAACTTGCCGGCGCCCTTGCCGAAATCGACGCCCTTTACGAGCAGGTGTTCGCCTGCGTCGATGTCCCGCAGCACGATGCCGCGGCCTTCCACGACGTCGGTCTTGAGGCCATAGCCCCAGGCCATCGTCTCGGCTTCCACCTTGCGGAACGGGTCGAAGGTGCCGACCTGGTCCACGACGTTGTCCAGCCAGTACGGGACTTTCCGGATGGAACCGTCTGGCTCATAGTACATCGGCGCGACGGAGACGCTGCGCTGCTCCGCATGCTTGAAGGTTTCGAGGTGGTGGAGGTCGTAGTTCAGGCCGAACACATAGGACTGGCCGTTGAACTCGATGATGCCGGGATGATTGCCCCGCGTGCGCCAGGTGCGGTCCATGATCGCCCCCATCGACTTCCACGGTCCGACCGGCGAGTCGCTCATCGCATAGCCGATGCCCTCCGGGCAGCAGGTGGAGGCGAAGGCGAGGTAATACTTGCCGTCATGCTTGTAGAACCAGGGGCCTTCCTGGTACGTGTCGATGGGATACTCGATCCGGTGGATTTCCCCATCGACCGAAATCATGTCCTTGTTCAGTTTCGTCCAGTAAACGTGCGGGTTGCCCCAGTACATGTAGGCCTGGCCGTCGTCATCGATGAACACGGACGGGTCGATATCCTCCCAGTGCTCCTTCTGCCACACGAGCGGTTTCCCGATCGGGTCCTTGAAGGGACCGAAGGGCGTATCCGCGACCAGCACGCCGATGCCGTGCCCGTGGATGGGGCAGTACATGTAGAACTTGCCGTCCCGCTCCACCACGCACTCGGCCCAGGCGCCGTTCTTGCCGTCGTACCATTCGAAACTGTCCAGCGAGGCCACGGCCCCGTGGTCCGTCCAGTTCACCATGTCGGTGGAGGTGTACAGGAGCCAGTCGAACATCTGGAAGCCCTGGGCGCCGTCCTCGTCGTGGGTGGTGTACAGGTACACGGTGCCGTCATACACCATCGGCGCGGGATCGGCCGTGAACTTGGTCTGGATGATGGGCATGTTCAGGTGGTGGTTGAACACCCACCAGTCCAGGTCGAACAGTTCGCTGTCGCCGCCGCGGAACATCACGTACAGGTCGTGGACGCCTTTCGCGCGGTCGGAGACGGGAGCCTTGACCAGCATGTTCTCGCCATTGACGGGGACGGAGGCGATGGGCCTGCCGCCCAGTTCGTCCAGGTAGAAATCGACGGTGCCCGGATTCTTGAAGTTGAGCATCTCCAGGGACACGAGGACCGCGGGCTCGTCGCCGAAATCGACATTCCGGACCTTGAGCCAGTCGCCGTTATGGACCGAGGTCACCCAGTGGCGGTCGCCGGCGAGGCGGTCCGTCTTGAGCCCGTAGGAGGCGGCCATCGTCTCGGCCTGGGTCATCACATAAGGATTCAGGGTTTGGAGCGGCTCCACGCCCTTTTCCGTGAAGGGGATGAAGGGGATGGAACCGTCGGCCCCGAAGGTGAATTCCTCCACGCAGGTGGACCGGCGGAAGCCGCCGCCGTTGGGCAGTTTTCCGTTGTGGTAGAACATATAGTCATGCCCGCGGAAGGTGATGTTGCCGCCGTGGATGGTGAAACTGTTCTCCGCCTCGTCCATGATCCGGCCGCGGTAAGTCCAGGGCCCATGGATGGACTTGGCCGTGGAATAGGCCATGTGCTCGGGCACGCCGCCGGCGGGATACGACAGGTAATAGGTATCCCCCCGCTTCATGAGCCAGGGGCCTTCCTCGTAGCCCACCATCATCTTCTCCTTGCCGCCGTCGGACCAGTCGGGTTTCATGGACTCGGGACCGAAGCAGGCGGGATCGTGGAAGCCGGGGACCTCCTTCCAGCCGTCCGGGAAGGAAACCATGTCGTCCCCCAGGCGGCCGTACCAGCAGCCCTTGTTGCCCCAGAACAGCCACGGCGTGCCGTCATCGTCGATGAAGACCGTCGGGTCGATGAACGCGAACCCAGTGGCGAGCGGGCCGCCGATGGCGTCGGTGTAGGGCCCTTCGGGCCGGTCCGCGACCGCCACGGCGAGGGCATCCGCCCGGGTCGCAGCCTCGGTCAGGCACACGTACCAGTACCATTTCCCGTTCCGCTCCACGGCCTGCGAGGCCCAGGCGCGGTCGCCCTGGAAGGCCCACGGGAACGTGGCCGTGGACACGGGCGCGCCGAGATAGGTCCAGTTCACCATGTCCTCCGTACTGTACAGCAGCCAGTCCTTCATCTTGAAGTACACGGCGTCATCCTCGTCGTGGTCCACGAAGAGGTACACCTTGTCCCCGTGCACGTAAGGAGCCGGGTCGGGTGTGTAGGAAGTACCGATGACAGGATTCTGCGCCCAAAGGGACAGCGAGGCGAGAAGAGCCAGGGAGAATGAGAGGATCCGCTTCATGCTATTGGTTATTTTTACAAATATAGCAAATAATATCGCTATCTGGGCGGGAGATTATGAAAAAATCCCAGGTGGAGATGCACCGGGGATTCTCTTGTAAAGTGATGTTATAGAATAGGTTAAGTAGCGTGCGGATGCTAGTAGGTCCGCTGGTGGAACCAGTCGAAGTCCGCCGTGCCACCCTCTCCGAGGGTGTTGAAGTGATAGAGCGCGCTCCGGTAACCGGTGAAGTAGTCCAGGGTGAAGCGCATGTGGAGGGCGTAGTCGTCCTCGGTCCAGTGATCGCCGTCGAAGGACCAACTGAAGAAGGCCGTATCGGCCTCGTCCCCTTCATCCTGGGGCGTAAAGACGTAGCGGATGCACAGCCAGACGCGGTCTCCTTCCATCGGAACGGTCCGGACGTCCCGGTCGATGCGTTCGAAGACCGGGCGGCCGTCCGCACCGCGGGAGACGGACCGGCCCGTCTCGTGCAGGACGACACTGCGGGTTCCGTCGGGGGCGACGCGCACGCCGATGCGGGCGTTCCCGCTCTGGAACGCCGCGAGGCCCGCCTCGTCGCCGGGTTTCATGCCGGAGGCATCCAGCAACGTGAGGCTGTAACTGCGCGGACCGACCGTGCGCTGGGTAAGCGTACCGCGGGCGTCGGCTAGGCCGGTGGCCTTCGTGGCCCGCAGGCGCAGCCAGCCGGGCCGCTCGGTGAGCGACCAGCCTTCCGGCGCCTTGTGGTTCCACTGCCAGACCAGGGCGAGTTCGGAACCGTCGAATTCGTCGTTGTCCCAGACATAGTTACGGCCCTGCGAGGGGAGGTTCACGGTCACGTTTTCCAGCGGGACGCCGTTCTCTCCCATCATCGGCCAGCCATCCACCCAGGTGACGGGCTGGAGGCAGGGGATGCGGCCCACGGCACCGTGGTCCTGGAACTGGACGGCGTACCAGTCGCCATGCTGCGTCTCGACGATCGGACCCTGCGCGATGCCGTCGCCGCGGCCGCCCAGAGTGCCCTGCAGCACGACCTTGGACTCGTACGGCCCGTAGATGTCCTTGCTGCGCCAGACCGTGGCCGTACGGGGCTTATCCCGCGGCCAGTCGATCTCCAGCACGTAGTAGTAATCGCCGATATGGTAGAAATGGGCGCCTTCCGCCCGGAGGTTCCAGCCCTCCCGCGGCGACTCGATGATGGTCCGTGCCTCGGCCCCGGCCTTGACGGCGCTGCCGTCCGGCTCGAGTTCCACGAGGTTCAGGTTGCCGTTGCCCCAGACCACCCACAGGCGGCCTTCGTCGAACAGCAGCGACGCATCGTGCATGAAATAGCCCTCGATGACGTTCCGCTCCCAGGGGCCTTTCTCGATGTCCCGCGTGCGGTACATGTAGGTCTTCTGCTGGTCGTTGGCCACGAAGAGCGCGTAGTACACGCCGTCGTGATACCGCAGCGTCGTGGCCCACTGGCCCTTGCCGTAGGCGTTCTTTCCGTTCCTGAGGTTGTAGATGTCATCGTCCTCGATGACGTCGTAGATATAACTCACGATCTCCCAGTGCTCCAGGTCGCGGGAATGCATGATCGGTGCGCCGGGGCAGAAGTACATCGTGGTGGACACCATATAGTAGTCCTCGCCCACGCGGATGATGTCCGGATCGGGAATGTCGGTATAGGTGAGCGGATTCACGGCCTCGTGGGACTCCGGAGACGCAGTGCAGCCTGCCGCGAGGACGAGGCAGGCTGCAAGGAGCAACAGACTGTGTTTCATCTTACTGGATCTCCAAGACGACGACGGAAGCGGCCGGGAGGGTGAGTTTGACGCCCTTGCCGGCAGCCTTGGCACCGGTGAAGGCGGCGGGGGCGACGGCCGGAGCCTTGCCGAACTCGTTGTACGCGTTGATCCTGTCGGCCTTCAGAATCTCACCGGTAACGCTCTTCGGTTTCAACTGGTCGAAGTTGAGTTCCACGGTGACGGGCTTGTCCAGGTACGGGTTCGCGAGGGAGACATGGAGTTTGCCGGCGGCGTCGCGGGAGACGCAGGCGCTGAAGTCGTCCATGATGCGGCCCTCGGCGGAGACGATGTTGCCGGTCGCGTAATCGGAAGGGACATACGTCGCGTTCTGGTGGACGTTGAACATCCGGAAGACGTGATAGGTCGGGGTGAGGACCATCTTCTCACCGTCGGTGAGGACCATGGCCTGCAGGACGTTCACGATCTGCGCGATGTTCGCCATCTTCAGGCGCTCGGTGTACTTCTGGAAGATGTTGAGGTTCAGGGCCGCGACCATCGCGTCGCGCATGGTGTTCTGCTGGAAGAGCCAGCCGGGATTGGTGCCGGGCTCCACGTCGAACCAGGTGCCCCACTCGTCCAGGATGAGGGCGACCTTCCTGTCCGGGTCGTAGGCGTCCATGATGGCGAAATGGTTCTTCAGGACCTCCTCGATCTCGCAGGTCTTCGCGAGGACGTTGTAGTATTCCTCGGTGGTGAACTGCGTCGCGGAACCCTTGCTGCCCGTCCATCCCTTGCAGGTATAGTAGTGCAGGGAAAGGGCGTCCATCTTGGTGCGGGCGTTCTGCATCATGACCTTGGTCCAGTTGTAGTCGTAGTCGGAAGCGCCGCAGGCCACCTTGAAGAGGCGGTTGCCGCCGTAATTGCGGGCATAGAGGGCGTAGCGCTTATAGACATCGGAGTAGTAGTCCGCGGTCATGTCGCCGCCGCAGCCCCAGGATTCGTTGCCGACGCCCAGGTACTTCACCTTCCAGGGCTCCTTGCGGCCGTTCTTCGCACGGAGTTCGGCCATCGAGCCTTCCTTGGCGGTCATGTACTCCACCCACTTGGCTAGTTCCTCGACGGTGCCGGAACCCACGTTGCCGGAGATATAGGGCTCGATGCCCAGCATCTCGCAGAGGTTCAGGAACTCATGGGTGCCGAAGGAGTTGTCCTCCACGGTGCTGCCCCAGTTGTTGTTCACGAGTTTCTTCCGGTTCTCCTGGGGGCCGATGCCGTCCATCCAGTGGTACTCGTCGCCGAAGCAGCCGCCCGGCCAGCGGAGTACAGGGACTTTCAGGGCCTTGAAGGCCTCCAGCACGTCCGTGCGGTAACCGTTCACGTTGGGGATGGGGGAGTCCTTGCCCACCCAGATTCCCTCGTAGATGCACTTTCCGAGATGCTCGGAGAACTGTCCGTAGATTTCGGCCGGGATGACGGGCTGGTCCTGGGCCGTCTCATGGACGGACACCTTGACCTGGGCAGTGGCGGTCAGGGCGGCGGCCAGCGCCGCGATGAGGGTCAATGTCTTCTTTATCATAATCAGTATCAAGTTATTAGTCTCTTTATACAAAACTAGGTGTTTTCGCGCGTATCGGGTGCGAAAAATCATTCATTTGCTACGAAGAAACAATCAATTCTCCGATAAAGGGTCAGTTGACCTTCTTCCCCCACCAGGTGGCGTTCAGGGTCTTTTCCGTTCCGGCGTACACGACCGTTTCCACGCGCGGGCTGGCTTCCCAGTCCACTTCGTGGGAAACCACGACGACGACGGATTTCCCGCCGGAGACGAGCGTCAGGTACTGTTTGGCCTCGTCGAAACTCCAGGTGCCCTTCAGGGCGCCGGTCATGGTGCCGTCCGCATTCAGCGTGAGGTTGGCGGCGATGTCCTGCTTCCCATAGTCGTACTTGAGGTTGATGTGCTCCCAGGTACCGGCGATTTCCCCGGCCTTGACGGGGCTCTTGGTGAGACCGGCGTAGCGCTCGGGGAGGGAGATCGGCCACAGGTCGTCGAGGGCGTCGGCGGAGGAAGGACACCAGACGATGCGGCGGACGTGTCCCATCATCACGGCGTTCGGCGCGGTGCCGCCCGCATCGTTCGGGAAGCGGCCCTGCGAGGCGTAGAACCAGTCCCCGGTGCCGTCCTGCTGGAAGACGGCGCAGTGGGAGATGCCCACCCAGCCGGTTCCCTTGGAGAACTTGTAGGGATGGGTGACGATCGGGTAGCAGTCGCCGCGGGCGTTGGTGAAGTTGCGTCCGGTGATGTCGTAATAGGGACCTTCGATCCTTTCGGAGCGGACCACGCGGGTATTGTACGGAACTTCCAGAGGATCGTAGGCCATGAACAGGTAGAAGAATCCGTCCTTGAACACGATTTCCGGAGCCTCGGAACCCTGCCAGCGGGAGGAGTTGCGTGCACCGATGCGGGTACCGAACCGGGCGGTGAGGCTGTTCGCGTTGTCGGCCCAAGGGTCCCCGAGGTCCTTGATGGGCATGCCCGTCTTCGGATCCACCTCCAGCAGGGCGAAACCGCTGTGCCAGGAGCCGTGGATGAGGTAATGCTTCCCGTCCGCCACGATGTAGGTGGGGTCGATGGCATTGTAGTAGAAGTAGGCGTCCCAGTTGCCCAGGTCGGGGCGGGCGTAGCCGTCCTTGCCCCTGTCGGTCGAGGAACAGGTCACGAAGCCGTAGTCGGTCCAGTTGCCGGTCTCGGGCGAAGTGGTCTCCGCCATGCCGATGAAGGCGCGCTCGGACCAGGTGCCGTCGAAGTTTTCGTTGACATTCACCTTGCCGGAACCGATGTAGTTGTTCACGACGACGCAGTAGTACATCCGGAGTTTCTCCACGCCGTCCACGTTGACGGTGCGGATCACGGGCGCCCAGTAGCCGCAGTTGTCATACAGGCTGCTCCGGCCGATGGTTTCCAGCCCCATCCGCTTGCGGATCTCGTTCAGCCGGGTATAGACCCAGGCGGGTTCGTTCTTGGAGAACGGACCGGGAACGTATGACCAGTTCACGAGGTCCTTGGAGCGCTTGCCGGGGAAGTGGATGTGGTCCGGACCCTTCAGGTGCTCGTTGCCGAACGAAGCGTCCGTGTTGAACATGTAGTAATAGCCCTTGTAGTAGGCGATGGACGGATCGTGTACGTTGGCGAGGTTCCAACGGTCCTTGGAGCCCCAGCCGGCGATGGACCGGTAGTCGTCGTTGAAGGTGGGGATCGTCTTGCCGTCGGTGACGGCCGGTTCGGCCGCCGTGCCGCTCCAGACGCCGGTGCTGGTGGGAGTGATGGGGGTGTAGCCGGTGTCCTGCGAGTCACCGCCGCCTTGCGGGGTATCGCCGCCTTGGGAGCCACCACCGCCGCCCTCGTTGGGCTTGGTGTGGATTCCGGTTCCCTCGGCCGGGTCCTTTTCGCAGCCGACAGTGACGAGAAGGGCCGTGCAGAGGGCTGCCAATGCGATTCGGGTAAACTTCATTGCTTTGATGGTCCGTGGAGACGGGGGCGACCCCGTCTCCACAAAGTTAATCAATCTTCATCCAATATCCTACAGGGCCGTGACGGGACGTACGGAAGTGTACCTGGCCAACCAGTCGGGACCGTTGTCGTAGTTGTTGTTTGCGGAATTCCCGTGGATGTTCTTGTTGGCGTTGCGGATGCCCTGGAAGATCGGGAAATACTCGTGACCGGCCGTGAAGTACTTGTAGGAGTAGTCGGAGGCGGTGTCGGTGGTGAGTTCCTGGGTGGAGACTTCGGAGCCTTCCGCCGTGTCCAGCATGAAGCAACTGTGCTGGCTGATCTGGGCCAGGCGGCCGGCGTCGTAGAAGAATCCCCAGCGGATCAGGTCGATGCCGCGGCCGTTCTCGCAGCCGAACTCCTTCGGACGCTCCACGTTGGCGATCTGCTCGAAGAGTTTGTTGGCGGTCCAGCCGTCGGTCGGAAGGCTGGCGAGGCCGGCGCGGTTGCGCACCTCGTTGATGTAGCCGATGGCTTCGGCCGTCGGGCCGTCGAGTTCGTTGATGCACTCGGCCGCCCGGAGGAGGACGTCGCTGAAGCGCATCAGGCGGAGGTTCACGCCGCAGTGCAGGCCGGTGGTGATGCTCGCGTAGATGTTGTTGCGGGCATTGGTGAACTTGGCGATGGACATGCCGCCCTGGGTGTTGTTGCAGCGCGGGGTGCGGGTGATTTCCTGCTGGTACACGACGTTGGAACGCGGGTCGCCGCCGTTCGGATAGCCGGCGTTGGTGGTGCCGGTATAGGCGGAGTACTCGGGCTCATAGGTGACGATGGTCCAGTACAGGCGTGGGTCCAGGGTGCCGTCGGTGCAGCGCTCGGCCTTGAACAGGTTGTACAGCCACGGGGAGGCGGCGAGGTCGCCCCAACTGCCCAGTTCCTGGGAACCGTAGTTGGACTCCACGGCATGGCCCTGGGTGGCGTTGGAGGAGATGTTCACCGGGGTCCATTCCTCGTCGGAACCGCCCATGCCGTAGTCCAGGAACTGGACCTCGAACAGGCTCTCGGCGTTGTTCTCATAAGCATTGCCCTCGCGGAAGTTGTCCCCGTAGTCTTTCATCAGTTCGTAGTGGCCATAGGTACCGTTGATGATGTTCTTGAGGAGAGTGAGGGCATCGGCATAGTTGTGACGGAACATGTAGGCGCGGGCGAGGTAACCGGCGGCGGCACCCTTGGTGGCGCGGCCCTTGGCCCACTCTCCGCCCGCCTCGCGGGTGGGAAGGAGTTCGAGGGCTTCGTTCAGGTCGGTCTCGATCTGGTCGAAGACCACGTCCTGGGACACGTTCTCGGCATACATCGTCTCGATGGAGTCATACTGGCTGTATTCGATGAACAGCGGAACCTCCTGGTAGTAAGTCGCGAGGTGATAGTAGGCGAGGGCGCGCAGGAACAGGGCCTGGCCCTTGATCCGGTCGATGTTCGTGCCCGTCAGGCCGGACTCCTCGATGCGGGAGAGCACGAGGTTGCAGCGGTTCACGACATGGAAGTTGTCGCGCCAGGGCCACTGGTCGCCGATGTCGATCTGGCCGGTGGAGTTGAGGTTGTCGTACGGGAGGTACCACTGCTGGGAGGCGTTCCACACCTCGTCGCCGCGGACGGCGTCCAGGGTGTAGCCCACGCGGGCGAAGGTGCCCTCCAGGCGTATGCGGTTGTAGCAGGCCACGAGCGCCTCCTGGAGGTCGGACTCGGTGTAACCGAAGTCATAGGTGGTCTGGTTGT
>JAEEGJ010023854.1_pt1 | contig 12771 bp, 14 predicted proteins | sample 8958761 | NCBI WGS metagenome assembly JAEEGJ01 (sample SAMN16246546, study PRJNA631951) | gut metagenome | biome: gut microbiome; feature: rumen; material: RS-attached | host: Bos | place: Iran: Karaj | collected 2018-10
GTATAAGATACCTGTATGTAGGAGTAATTCATTTCATTGTCTCTGAGTATGAAATCACATTCCAACCTGCCTATCCGACCCACACTTACAGAATAGTCATGTGACCTTGCATACACAAACGTAATATTTTCTAATACAGGACCAAAGTTAATTCGGTTATCTGTATTTTGAGCATAATAGAAACTGAGATCCGCAAGATAGTATTTTTTTTCACCACTTAATGATTTTTTGGATTTCATATCAAAACGCGGGCATTCATATAAGATCTTGGCATCCAGCAGTGCTGTGATATATCTTGCGATAGTGGCTTCGCTGATGGGCGTACCGGTCTTCTCAATAGACTTTTTGAGGCTCTTAAGGCTGGTAGTGGCGCCAAAATTGTTGATTATATATTTTTGGACAGCCTCGAAGGTGCTTTTATTCCTGATTTTGAGACACCTGCGTATATCTTTCTCATAGATTTCAGATATTACACTTTGAACATATCTTCGTTTTGCGGCCATATTGTCAAGCTGAATAGTTCTGGGGAAGCCACCTTCAAAGATATAGTTTTGCAGTTCTTCCTGACGGTCTGCGGCAATCTCTTTACCATAATATTTTTTGATGTCTTCATATTCTTCAAAAGAAAGCGGAAACATTTCGAACTCAATATATCTGCCGGTAAGTTTTGTCATGAGCTCGCCACTTAATAGATATGAGTTTGACCCTGTAATGAATATCGACCATTCACCTGTTCCGCGAAATCCGTTCAAGACAGTCTCAAAGCCTTTTATGTTTTGAATCTCGTCGATGAAAAGATATTTGGTTCCGTTGGCATTTTGAACACTTTCGATAAGCTGTTCGAGTTGGACCGGTTTAAGAACCTTGTTATATTCTTTGCTGTCGAGATCAAAGAAATTAATATTCTCTTCAGGAATACCACTTGATTTCAATTCGCCAGCAATTGTTTCCATGAGACAGGATTTACCACATCTTCTGACTCCGGTTATAACCTTTATGATATCTGTGGCATGATAAAAGTCACGTATCTTTTTTAAATAGTTTTCTCTGGGATACCAATCCATATTTGTACACCTTTCATCTTTGTTTTCTATCTAATATGATAGCAGATTACGAGCAAGAATTCAAGTTTAACGTTGGCAAATTTGATTTTTTTACAAAAACGCCAACATTAATATAGCCAATAAATGGTTATTTTACTTGTTTTACCCTATACATTTCCTTGCATTTTGGATTATTTTAAAAGCTTAAAAAGTTTGACGAGAGAGTACATATTTGGTATACTCTTAAACAAGTTAGTAAAATTAACTTTAAATTTTATTGGCTAAGAGATAATGATTGGATTGTAGGGGAGAAAAGAACACTTTAGGAGGTCACAGATATGCAGGTTCAAGATCCACAATATATTTTTCGTAAAAGGCTTGCCGGAACATGGAAAAGCAAAGATTCTTCCTGTACAGTCATCCTTGATGTATACTCATATCTTGAAATTACCTACGGCGGTACTCGACTCAGTAGCAGCTATTCCGTTTTAGAGACCAATGCACTTTATGAAGCCAATAGCAAGGCTATGACAGGCTTCTTCATGGGCCTGACCCCAGCCTATAAGCGTCACCCCGGCGAAGAACTCAAGGTTCAGATGGATAATACTTCTTTGTCGGATGACATCTCTAACCTATACACCGTAAGCAGCCTTTGGTTCGGCGGAGAAAAATTAAACATCGAACTGACAGATTCATCGAACGGACAGACAACGGCTTTGGTTCTGACACGTGAAGGCGCAGAAGTGGAGCCGGCAGAAACAGCCTATGTTTGTGAGTGCGGATATACCGGGCCTTTTGGGAAATTCTGCCCTAACTGCGGAAGAGCAGTTAAAAAAGAATACACATGCCAATGTGGATATAGAAGCAAAGGTGCGAAGTTTTGTCCAAATTGCGGACGGCCTACAGGACAATTCGCCTTGTCTGATTCCACAAAGGAGGCGAATAAGAAGCCGGAGCCTACCACCCCTTCCGTCATTTGAACTTTGTGTACCGGTTTCTTTTCTTTAGGAAAGCCTTCAAGATCCATTTTACGAAGACTCTGAGTGCGGAATCGGCCAAAGCATATTGTACAATGCTGGGCAGGCGCTTCTTCAGTACAAAATATAAAGAGATAAAAGTCGATATTTATATATTTTAAGCGGTTTTCGGGGCCTCACTGCAGGGATGCGGTGGGGTCTTTTTTTGAGCGAGCCTGTTGGGTGACGATTAAATATTTCGGCAAAAATGACAATGAGATGTTGAAAATGCCGCAAGATAGTTTATAATAAGATCAAGAATATAATTATGGAGGATCTGATATGTATTATCATAGACAGCTGGAGCATAAGATCATTGAATCAGCAGGTGAATATGCTTGCATAACTCTGTATGGCGCCAGGCAGACAGGAAAATCGACTATGGTAAGAAATCTGTTTCCTGACTATGAATATGTCTCATTGGACAGTAGCAGGGAGCGTATGCTTGCTACGGATGATCCCGCGCTTTTTTTGGATGCACACAGTACACCGGTGATAATAGACGAGATACAGAAGGCTCCGGGGCTGATGGAGGAGATCAAGATAAAAATAGACGAAGCCAAATTGAAGTGTGTAAAAGATGGAACGCGCATTTCCCTGATGTATATTCTTACCGGTTCAAACACACATGAAATCCGGGAAAAAGCATCAGAGACATTAGCGGGAAGAACTGCGCTGATCGAAGTAAATTCGTTTTCGGAATGTGAGAAACAAAAAAAAGAAGGAAGCGAATTTGTACCTGATATTGACATATTAAAGAAAAAACAGATCGATCTGAAGGCTAAAAACAGATATGAGGTTTTTGAGGAAATCTTTCTCGGAGGTATGCCTGAATACTGGATAATGCGGCCTAATCGAGATACTTTCTTTGAAAGTTATATTACTACGTACCTGGAAAAAGACGTAAGCAGGATGATAAACATCGGAAGACTTGATGATTTCAGGAGATTTATGCGCATTGTAGCACTGAGAACATCGCAGCAGCTTGATTACACAGAGATCGGTAATGCGGTAGGTATTGATGCAAGAACGGCGAAAACCTGGCTTTCAATCCTGGAAGCCTCCGGAATAATCATGATCCTGCAGCCATATGCCAATAACCTCTCAAAACGTATAATTAAATCTCCTAAGCTGTATTTTATGGATACAGGATTGTGTGCTTTTTTGTGCGGATGGACTGATCCTAAGATATTGGAATCATCTCCGATGGCAGGTGCATTCTTTGAGACTTATGTTGTGAGCGAGATAGTTAAAAGTATACGCAACGCAGGCAAGAGAATCGAAAACACACTGTACTATTACAGGGACCGTGATCAAAAAGAGGTGGATCTGCTCTTTGATATCAATCAGACACTGTACCCGATTGAGATTAAAAAAGGAGTGGGAAAAGATAAGGCAGATAAGAATTTCAAAATCCTTGAACAGTATAAGATGCCTATAGCTACAGGTCTGGTAATTGATACATCGGACAGAGTCTTTCCGCTTAACAAAGATACATATTACTGCCCGGTAGGAATGATCGGATTATAATTTTTTGAGAGTTTTCAGGGCCTCATTACAGGGATGTAATGAGGTCTTTTTTTGACCCGAAAAATAGCCTCAAAACGGCTTTATTATGTTGATACCTGTCAGGCAGCAATCGCAAATAAGTAGGACGAGCCTCTAAACCCTTGATTTTACTGGGTTTTCCGGTGTTCACCTTCGAATAAAAATCGGACAAAATTGACCGATTTTTGATGTCGAAATTGCGATTGTGGATACAAAAGTATAAAAAAATCGACCTTCATTACATCGTAAAAAATGTAGTGAAGGTCGTTTTGATTTTCGCTGGTTATTATTCAATTATATTGCGATATTATGTTCTAATGTTCATTCTATAAAAATGCTGATCTATTAAGAAAGGCTGTTATTGGAATATTTCATCTTTGTGTTTTTCCACATAATCCTCTAAATACTCGCATAGAGATGGAGAAAAACAATAATACCTGCTATCTGTAGACTCCCAACCATCGTTTTCGCCTTCATCGAGTGCCTTACGGTAATTGTCGGCAATGTCCTTATTTCCTACGACTAAGAGCGCATTATATAGTTCGTTGGGATTTGTTTCGGGATAGCAATCTATATACCCCGAATGCCCCCCACTATTCATTTCTGCATCATACCAGAAACAAAGGACTGCGTTTTTCTGTACATCCGATAACGACGAGATTTCTCGGTAGCATACTTCATCAATAAATGCATTCCATCGTGAATCTTTATCTGTCATATATCACCTCGATATATTTTTGTTTGTCCTATAGTGCTATATTTTCAAAGATAATATTTCTCCGAGAACAATTATAACTGTTTTGCCTTTCGAACGGTACAAAAAAGTGCGATGCTCACGAAAGGCTCGGATAATTTGGAGTGAAAAGATTAAAGTTGACAATATTGTGATTTTGTGCTAGCTTAAGGCTAATGATATTAGCTAAAAGGCTAAAACAATTAGCAAGGAGGAATAATGACCAGGAAGCAAGAAATCATAGATGTATGTATTGAAATGATAGATAAAGAAGGTTTTCTGAATCTTTCTATTAAAACTATAGCTGAAAGATTAGGCATAAAGCCGCCATCTTTGTATAAGCATTTTCAAGGCGGTTTGGATGAAATAAAAGAGGCGATCATGGTATATGGTTGGAATAGTATTGATATAAAAATTGCTAAATCGGCAGTAGGGAAGTCACGGGAAGATGGCTTAAAAGCAATGTGTTATGCGCTTCGTGAATTTGCTCATGAACATCCCGGAGTTTTTGAGGCAATATGCTGGCACAATTCATATACTTCTGAACTGAACCATGAAATAACAAAAGGGGTTATATCATCATTGTATTCTATTTTGGATTCTCTTGAATTTGACGAAGTCAGGAAAATGCACACATTACGGAGCCTTAGAGGCTTTGTGGAAGGCTTTTCGATGTTGGAGTTACATGGTAGTTTTGGAGACGAAATCTCTTTGGATGAGAGTTTTGCATATGGTGTTGATGCATTGATTTCAGGGATCATGAAAGGTCAAGAAAATGTGGGTTGATGAAAACAGAAAAGCGCCTGTTGCCGATTTCCTTGGTTGGCTTTTGTTTATAAGTGTGTTTGCACAAATTATTATGCTTATTCTTGAACCTGCTTCGGTTAGTAATGCGGAGACGGGAAAGCTGACATTTGCATATATTTTGTATGCGATCATAGGGATACTATTTACAACACCGGCCCCAGCTGTTTCCTTATTTATTGTGCTAAGGAAGGAAGAACATATCACTTTAAAAGAATATATAAAGCGCTTTATTTATACACCTCAAAAGGTAAAAACGTTCCTAATAACAGGCCTGTTCTGCATATGTGCTTTGATATTTGCGATATTGTGTGGTGAACCAAACGGTTCGCCTTGGTATATGATGCCGTTAGGATTTCTTATTATGCTTCCATTAGTTGGTTTCGCTGAGGAAACCGGCTGGCGTGGCTTTTTGCAACCTATGTTGGAGAAAAGATTTCCCTTCCCGGTTGCAACTACTATTGTGGCGGTGATTTGGTGTATATGGCATTTTCCGATATGGTTACAGCCGACCTCCAACCACTATGGTGATAGCATGGTAGGTTTTGCTATAAATATATTTGTATGGGCCTTTGTAGCTGCTTCAATTTATAAATCTACGAAGAGTGTCCTGGCATGTGCGATTTATCATTCTTTTATAAATTCTATAGGCGCGATTTATGATTGGAATAAACTATTTGACACTTACCCGAATTCAAACGCAGCGTACATATACTTTGGAATTATTCTTATAGCTGCTCTGGTGATTTGGTATAAGGAAGATAGAGCGACATAGATGGAAAACTTTCTGGATATTCCTTTGTTGATACATTTTCCTTCCAAGCGCCTGGATTTTATTCGAAACTTGGTTATAAAGAGGTATTCTCGTTACAAGAATATCCATACACCGGAGCCAGATATTACTATACGAAAGAACTATAAATTACAGCGTAGTGTACAATAGTAATTATTGATCGGGCTTGGAGGAATATCAGGTGAAGCTCATTGTAATAGATATACAAAAAGGAATTACGGACGAAAGATTATATGATTACATGGATGGCGAAACAACTTATCAATATTACAATGAAATGATGTGGCCAGAGAGATTTTCCGACGGCATTTCTTTGGAAGAAGCAATTAAAATGATGGAGAAATAACTTAATGAGAACAAAACATGTTGTTGTACTTCCTTATGATGAAAACTGGAAGCAGGACTTTATTGACATAAAAACAGAGCTTAGTCAGGCTCTCGGAGAAATTGCGATTTCTATTGAGCATGTCGGCAGTACGTCGGTTGAAGGATTGGCAGCTAAGCCAATTATAGACATTGATGTTGTTGTAACAAAAGAAAGAATTAATGATGCGATATTAGCTTTGAAAAGTATTGGCTACATTCATGAAGGTAATCTTGGATTATCAGGGCGGGAAGCTTTCGCGTATAAGGGAAAAGAGCATTTACAGCAGCATCATTTATATGTGTGCCCGCAGGATTCGCTGGAATTAAAAAGACATCTTGCATTCCGGGATTATCTCAGAACGCATCCAGAGGCTGTAAATGAATACAGCAAAGTTAAGGTGGAGGCTGCAAAACTTTATCCAGAGGATATTGATAAATATATTGAATATAAGGCACCGGTTATAGAGAATATTTATTCTAAGATGCGAGGATTTTGGGTTGACATGACGGCGTTACATGATTATACTCATGAATAAAAAATTTGAAGAAAGCAGAAAAGATATGAAATATACATTCCTCAATAATTCTAATACACCAAATTCTAATCCCGTGAATACAAATCAGGGGACTTTTGGTGTTGTAAATGATGAGGAACGACAATATATTTAGTGATATTGTTAAAACATATAATAAAGAGATAAGCCTCATCAGACTATAGTGGTTTGATGAGGCTTTCTTTATATAAAATGAAAATGGAGGATTTGTTATGGAACTAGTAAGAGTACAGGATTCTGATTATCGAAAAACATATGAGCTTTATATGTCCTTTCCTGAAAATGAAAACGGGTACATGAATAATGTATACGGTTATAGCTATGAGCAGTTTCTTGAGTGGATTGAGAAAAAGAGAGATTGGTCAATGGGGAAAAATCTTCCTGAAGGATTTGTTCCTGATACTACATATGTGCTTGTTGATGAAGATGTTTATGTCGGTGTTTTTAATTTGAGACATTGCTTGAATGATTTCTTAAGAGAAGGACCTGGTCATATTGGTTATTGTATTTCCAAAAAATATCGTGGAAAAGGATATGCAACGAAAGGACTTGAACTTACTTTAATAAAGGCTAGACAGATGTGCATTCATGAAGTATATATGTCTGTAAATAAGGATAATCCGGCAAGTCTTCGTGTGCAGATTAAAAATGGAGCATATATTCATCATGAAAATGAGAAAGAGTATTTTACAAGGATAAATGAGATCGAGGAAGGTTCTTCAAGGGAAGAAATCATCAACAAATTTTACTCTCAATATGAAGAAGAAGGACGTCTTGAAAGGACCGTGCATGGCCGCTTAGAATATACGACTACGATGAATTATATTCATAGATATGCTGATAAAAAATCAAAGGTTCTGGAAATTGGAGCAGGAACAGGGCGTTATTCTATAACTCTTGCAAAAGAGGGAATGGATGTAACCGCAGTTGAACTGGTGGATAAGAATCTGGAAATTCTTAGAGAAAAAAGCAAAGGAATTGGCAACATAAAATCGATTCAGGGAGATGCCACAAAACTGGATACGCTTGAAGATAATTGCTTCGACCTTACGCTTGTATTTGGTCCCCTATATCACCTATATGAAAAAGAAGAAGTTAATAAGGCAATCGATGAAGCTATCAGGGTAACCAAACCTGGCGGTGTGATAATGTTTGCATTTATATCCGTATATGCAATCATGTATTCAAATTACTTTTATGGGAACTGGTCTCTGGGACAGGCAGAGAATTTCACAAATGATAATAAGGTGAGACATTTTAAAGAACAGCTCTTTACCGGTTATGATATTTCAGAATTTGAGGATCTATTTAAGACTAAAAATGTAACGTATATTACGACGACTGGTGTGGATGGGCTTATTGAACCAGTTGAGCATCGGGCTGATTTTTCAATCTCCGATGATGACTTTAAGAAACTTTCAGACTGGTATATGTCACATTCTGAAAAAAGAGAATTGCTTGGAAACACCAATCATCTTTTGTATATATGTAAAAAAGTGTGATCATTCAAATATGTTATCCGATAGAGATAAGAACATCTGATAGATAAGTATAAAGCGATGATAAAGAAATTATTGCAAAATGGATTATTTGCGACATCCATAGGAGGATGTTCAAGGCTTATTCCTTGTCCCTCACACTGTCAAGGGCATCTGAGATGAGCTGCTCATCATGCTTGAACATGATACCGGTTCCTACCCATGCTGCAGCATAGACAACCACGAAGATCACAGAGATAAGCACAAAGCCATTCATGGTTGTATACCAGTTACAAAAATGCCCGAAGGCTATGATGATAATGTACATAAGGATAAGATGTAGTAGTGTCACCAGGTTGTGCATCAGTGCAGACAACTCTTTATCGTATTTATCATTATAAAGAAGCAGCACTGTTACCAGACTACACAGAAAGCTTGCAACAAGGATTGATCCTGGAGTATACCAGTCAAAAAACCATTCGTTTTTTCTCATCACCAGCAGTCCGTAAAGGCTGACAGCACACAGTACCAGAAAACTGACCAGCATCGTTTGTTCCATTACTATCTTTAGCTTTTTCATAGTCCTAACCTCTTCTTCATTTCTTTTACATAACTTCTGGTAATAAGAATAGTCTCACCATTTAAAAGAACTGCTTTCATCCTGGCATTGGTCTCCGCTTTTACACTCTTTATCTTTCTGATATTGCAGAGCATGGATTTAGAACACCTAAAGAACCTGAAATCCAGGGCACTTTCTATCTCATAGAGGCGGCTTCGCAGCTCTATGCAGTCATCCTTGGTATAAGCAAAACACTTATCGTCTACTGTCTCTACGTAATAAATCTTGGAAATAGGGCATGGAATACTCTCGCCGTCCTTATAGCCCATAATGATCTGCTCCCCGTTTTCAAGAAGTCCAATTGCAGTGTCTATGGCTGTCGTGCGCCCATAGGCATTTACAACTGCGTATTCACTTTCACCTTGTGAAATCTTATTAAACGTAACCTTCAAGGCTTTTCCCCTTTACATTTTGTTATACACTCGTGGATAGATGATCCTTGTAGCTACAATAAATGCTACTGAAACCATTATTATATATATGCAGGTCTGATTCAATGACCAAGTTGATGATCCGACCTGTGTGTTAAAAGAAAATGCTTCTTTCATGGCATTATAGAAAGCGCCGCCGTCTACTCCGCCTATGCTCTCATCCATGTGATCTAAAACTCTACCGGTCAGGAAATTCCTGATAAGTACAGTGATCCCTGTAGCTGGAATAAGGTTGCATACATTCTGTATGGTCTTGCTAAACTCAGATAGTGGAAGGTATGCGCCAACTATAAAGCCAGATACTGCAGAAATGATTCCCATAAAAGCGCTGCAGGTGCCCATTTTTTTGAAAAACATCATTATAAGGGTAAAGATTGCTGTGGATGAGATAGTTCCAAGGAAGATCACTCCTACAAGGCACATAATATCCGAAATTTCAAAGTACATTGATCCGTTCAAAAGAAGCACTCCTATTCCGCAAAACAGAACAACCAAGGTCTGTAGGAAAGCGCAAATTACTGCTGCAAGGAAATATGAAAGGATGATCTCAGCTCTTTTTACAGGGGTTGATATCATATCAAAATAAACTCTGTCTTCCCTGTCCCGGACTATTGTTTCGAGGGCATTGTAGGGAATTGTGATAAGAGCTGTGCTGATGATTCCTGTAAGCAGGATACCATTGACAAACTGGTCCATGTCACCTGCCAGGATCAGGCCCTCAAGGCCAGTTGCAGCATGTTCAAGTGATGATAAAAAGGTGCTCTTTAAAAATAAAAGATAAAGAATAAGAATGATAAGTGGTGTGAGCATTGAGAAAAAGATCGATCCCTTATCATTTAAATATACCAGTATGTTTCTCTTTGTAAGTCCTATAAGTCCTCTTAATTTAGCCATTGCACTCTACCATTTCCTTTCCTGTAAGTGTTAAAAATACATCGTCCATTGTTCCTTTTATAATTTCAAAATCCTTGATGAAATCTTTGTTTTTCCAGATAAATTCCATGATCCCTTCATCCATAAGAATATTGTAGTGATCAGCCTCGTAGCTAAAACCTGGAGCACTGGAAGCTTCGATGAGTTTCGTGTTTTCATCGTTCCTCTCTGTATACCAGATGAGTTTTTTGCCGGTATACCTGCTCTTTAATTCAGCAGGTGAACCTTCAGCAATAATGGTTCCTTTGTCCATGATCACCACGTTGTCAGCTTCGGCGGTTTCTTCCATGTAATGCGTTGTCAGGAAGATAGTCAGGTTCTCGTTTTTTCTTAAGTGATTGATGTAATCCCACACCATCTTGCGGGACATGGGGTCAAGGCCTGTGGTGGGTTCATCCAGAAACAGGATGTCTGGTTTGTGGATCAGAGCCCTTGCGATATCTATTCGTCTTCGCTGTCCGCCTGATAGATTTTCGTATCGCTTATTCCAGATTGCTTCCAGATTAAATTCGTCCCAAAGAAGCGAAAGCCTCTCCATTATTTCTTTTTTGCCGTATCCGTAATAAGCACCTCTTGTAAAGAGATTCTGCTGAACTGTCAGGTTTCCATCCAGCACCGAATTCTGAAAAACTATCCCAATAGATTTTCTTATTGCATCATCCTCTTTTCCAAGTTCATGTCCCATTACCCTGACGTTACCTGAAGTTTTAGGAAGGATAGTGCTTAGCATATTTATGGTTGTTGATTTGCCGGCTCCGTTTTCTCCAAGGAATGCGAAAAGAGATCCCTGCTCAACTTCAAAAGAGATGTTATTTACTGCTGTTGCTGTGCCGTATTGTTTAACAAGATTATTAACTTCAATTGCTTTTTTCATGTCTAACCTCTTTCTTTTAAACTAGCTTGACCTGTATCTAAAACAGATATTAACCTATTTTTTTCAAGAAAAAAGCAAAATGGCGGTGAGTTGCAATTTTTGAAAGGTGAAATGCAAATAATACGTTGCAACTGCATTTCGTGGATTGCCGATAAAAATCGGCAATCAGGGGAATTGGGGCATACGAAATATAGGCAGTGCAGAGCAACAATCTTGGCGCTGCTGACATTCCAAATTATAACTAAATAAAGTTTGTCTTTCTGCCACCTGGGGAGTTTTTGTAATAGTGGCAGTTTATTTTGCGAGGCGTATTCTGCTACTATGCAGGATTATCTGATAGTAGCAGTTGATTTTTTAGGATTGATTCTGCCACTATTACAGAAATGTAAATAGTAGCAGTAAAACAATACTAATAATCACTGCCACTATCATTAATAATGAAATAGTGGCAGAAAAGCAAAACTAAAAACCACTGCCTATTTTGACTATTACGGAATAGTGGCAGAAAGACGATTGAAAAGAACAGTTCTCCCCAGCACGTGGACACGAAACAGGCAGTAAATACTATATAAAAACGCAGCAATCCCAGCATGTGGACATGGGATTAGCTGCAGACACAAAGTAACAAAGGAGATTAGAAAAATAAAAATGATAGGACTAAAGAAATACTTAATGGAAGAAGAGAAAAGACTTAAAGATATAAAACAAGTTGCAGATAAAAGGCTAGAAAATGTGCCTGAAGGAAATCTTAGGATAACTTCCTCCGGAAAGCATATCCAATATATGCATTGCAAGGAAAAGAATGGAGAATATCAGAAACAGGGAGAATACCTAAAGAAAGAAGATATGCCACTTGTCAGAAAACTGGCTCAAAAGACCTATGACCAGAAGATAAAAAGACTTGTTGATAAGAGACTTAGACAAATTCAGAATATAAATAAGGATTATATAGATAATGAGATTGAGTTTATATATACCAATATGAGTATTAATAGACAAGAGTTAGTAAAACCTATTGAAAAGACATGGCAACAGAAAGTGACTGAGTGGAAATCAACGCCACACACAGGTAAAGAATTTGAAGAAGGCACCCCTGAAATTTATACCAAAAAAGGCGAAAGAGTAAGGTCAAAGTCTGAAAAACTAATAGCAGATACTTTATATGAAATGGGAATTGAGTATAAGTACGAGTGTCCGATAACACTTAAGGGCTACGGGCAGGTATATCCTGATTTTACAATTCTTAGCCGTAAAACAGGTAAAGAAATGTACTGGGAGCATGATGGCAAGATGGATGATCCAAAATATTCGGTAAAAGCAGTAAAGAAGATAAATTCCTATATCAGTAATGGAATAATCCCGGGAGATAGACTATTACTTACCTTTGAGACAACAAATGTTGTCCTGAATGACAGAATAATAATGAAAATGATTTACAATTACCTGGTGTAAAGATTACAAGGATGCTTTGAGGCATTTTCAGATGATATAGTAGCTAATTTATCTTCCAGTAAAACTCGCTATGGAGGGTGAAGTGTATGGGGAGTATAGAAAAGTATAAGAAATACTTTACAAAGGA
>JAEEGJ010023856.1_pt1 | contig 12771 bp, 11 predicted proteins | sample 8958761 | NCBI WGS metagenome assembly JAEEGJ01 (sample SAMN16246546, study PRJNA631951) | gut metagenome | biome: gut microbiome; feature: rumen; material: RS-attached | host: Bos | place: Iran: Karaj | collected 2018-10
TAGAGAAAAAGGGGGTTCAATTCTTCTGATGTTCTCCAATTATTTTCTCCATCCAGATCATATTATACCAGCGGTTGAATTTATATCCGCAGTTATGGAACCGGCCAACCTTAGTATAACCGAGATGACTGTGAAAATGCTCGCTGTTCCTGGTCAGATATTCATCCTCGGTGACGGGATCCGCTATACAGGCGTACAAGTTCAGAATGCCCGCCTTTTTTAACGCAGTCTCAAGCGCCTCGTAAAGCATTCGGCCGTAACCGCGTCCTTTTGCGTGGCGTTCCACATAAATGGAAACCTCACAGCAATGGTCATACGCGGCCCTGTTTTTAAAAACACCGGCATACGTATACCCCAGAATTACTCCTTTCTCTTCCAAAACAAGATAGGGATATCTTTCCATCGTGCGGACGATTCGCCCCTGAAACTCATCCAGCGACGGCACGTCATGCTCAAACGAAATTGCAGTGTTTTTTACATAGTAAGAATAGATTGCAAGAATTTTTTCAGCGTCTTCTTTTACAGCGTTACGAATCATAATTACCGCCTTATCTTTCAAAATCACAGCAAGATTTGCATGCGTAACTTCAATTCTCTTTCGTTACAGTTACCATACATAGTACGGCTCGTCTCCGTAAGCCTTCTTAAGAAGCTCCCGTGCTTTCTTCGAAGGATCGGAAACACATTTCCATTTGTCCTTTTCTATGACCATGGTGTCTCTTGTCCTGGTGTTGTATTTCTTCCACCCGGCCCCTTTCACAGAGGGATCACCTGTCCTGGCAAAATTCACCCACGACTCCTGTACTTTGGCAGCGGTCCGGGGATCCACCTCTCCTGCGTATATGTCTTCTTTAAGATTGTTGAATACATAAGCCAATTCAACCGCATGGACAGCACTCTTATACATATTGTCTCTGGTCGAAGGAACCTTCCACAGATAGACCCGGACATCCCCACCTGCATCCGAGAAATCGTCTGCAAAATCAAGAATCTCGTATCTCCACATCTCTGACACGAACCCCGACTTGGCAAGTGCTTCCTTTACTTTCCTGTCACCTGCATATTCCTCAGGTACAAGGCTCTCTTTGTATTTGATCAGTTCTTCAAGGGCGGCTTTGCCTTCTTTATTTGTACCTTTGAAGGCTTCCTCGTACTTGGCATCCATATCTTTTACCCAGGCATCAAATTTTTCTTTTTCGGTATCGCCCTCAGAATCCTCCTTAAAATAATTCCATTCATCTTGATTGGAACCCATGATTATCTGCACTCCGCTCTTAGCGGCATCTGCAAAAGCCTTGTCCAGATTCTTCGGAATGATGTCATCGTCAATAACAATATAACAGTTTGCATCAGCCAGATTCTTCTCGCTGTCAAGCTTCATCCATTCCTCTCCAGAGATCGCCATGAGTTCTTTCATGTTTTTGGTGCCGGATGCTTTCATGATGAAATCGGCGTACTTCTGCGCTTCTTTTCTGTCACGGGCAACCATCTCTCCGCTTTGGGCAATGACTCTTCGGAACAGGCCCCTTGCCTTCGGCGAAACAGCCAGCGCTGTCACAGACCAGCTGCCGGCTGATTCTCCAAATATGGTGACGTTATCAGGATCTCCGCCAAATCCGGCTATATTCTTTTGGATCCATTGGAGCGCGGCGATATGATCCCGTAACGCAAGATTAATGTCCGTATATTCCCCGCCGCCTTCGATCTTTGAAAAATCCGGGAATGCCATAAGACCGAGACGATAGTTGCAGGTTACCAGAATTACGTCATCATGCGCCTTCGCAAAATTATGTCCATTATACATAGGGTCCGTGGTTCCGCCCCATCCATAGGCGCCTCCATGGAAAAAGACCATCACAGGCTTTGGTTCTTTAGAAGCAATGACCCTTTTATTCTCCCAGATGTTCAGTGTCAGACAATCTTCGCTTTTAGGAGAATAGGATGCTGGTTCGGAAGCCCATTCATACTGCAGCGCTGTGTATCCGAAGTCGTAACATTTGATTTCGTCGCCGCTTGGATCCGGAGCCTGAGGCGCCTTCCACCGAAGTTTACCTACCGGCGGTTTTGCAAAGGGTATTCCTTTGAAAGATACGACTCCCTCTTCAGACTGCCCAAGCATTACACCGTTTTCGCAGACGACCTTTACCGGATCTTTTACCTGCGTACGTTCCCCTGACCCGCCTGAAGACAATGGAGCGCTATATACTGTAAACCCGGACAAACAAACCACAAGCACAGCAGAAACTATGAGCCATCTGATAATCTTATTCACCATAATCTAACCTCTCCCATTGATCGTTTAGTATTTTATAAATACCGAAGATGCAGGCAACAATCCATTCTGCTCCTCACTCCATCGAATACAACCGCAGAAATTGTTCCTGCGCTCCCGCTCATATATTATTATTATAACACATTATGCTTACATAATAATACACTACGAAACATCGCACAGTGTTTGCATTTTGAATTTTACTCAAGCCTCTGTCTTGATTTTAGAAAACTAAAAGTTCATCATTAACGTACTTTTTATAGCCATAACAACTAACCCCCCTACAGCAGTGAGCCTGAGCCAAATCAGGTACTGCTATAAAGGGGGTTATGTTATAAAAACTGGTTGTACATTAGAATTTAGTCTTCGTTACGGTGCCTTTTAACCCTGAATAACCGCCGTATTTTGAGCGCCGCATTTTACGCATCTGAAATGTTTTTGAAGCCTGAAACCTTTTGGTATACGCCTGGCCATAATAACTGAACCCGGCTGAACGTGGCCGCACCTTTCGCACTTATACCGGTATATTAACCCCGACTCACCATCTTCCAAAATTACACACCCTTTCAAAGCGGCTGCCAGTTTTACTTCTTCTTTGCTCTGAGTCACAGCAGAATCAACGCTATGGGCAGTAAACCCAAAGCTTAAAACGCTTAATATTATGGTAACTGCAAACATCTTTTTCAAATTGCTTTTCATGTTTTCACACTCCTTTGTTAATTATAAAATGTAATTTCATATAAATGCAGTAGAAAAGCATCACCTCCCGCAGTTTTTCTTACCCTCTTGTTTTCTTATAAACCAAGTAAGTTCCCCGCAATATGCTCCAGTTCCAATCGGCGCTCAAGCGAATACTGCTGCGCTACATCAGTAATGCTGTTGACCAGCCCCCAATGCGTCGTCCCGTACTTCTGGCGCATAAAAACGATTACCTGCATGGCACCTTCGCAAGAAAGCTGGGTCCTCTGCTGAATTCGGTTAGGTACCTATGTTTCTATACTGTCAAAATTATACAGAAACCGATGCGCATTATTTTATACATAAAAAACAGTACCCGTCACCTGTCACATATTTTTTAAATTTTTAATTATTCTCCTAACTGATTAAGTGCTTCTTTATCAGTGATTTCTTTATTCCAATGCTGAAGAAGCACTATAGAATACTTCTTTATCCAATATTTTATTCTTGAGAATTCAGGGATCTTCTTTTTCACTAAAATTTTAGGATCTTCACTAATTGACACTGGAATTCTATCACCATTGTAATCAACTTTTAATTGAGGATAGTTCTGTTTTGTATTTTTACCTTCGGAGTCAATCCATATATCATATGGTAATTTTGTATCTTTCTTAGACACATTGGCCATATTAAATAATTCATTAGCCATTTCACATAGTCGTCCTTCTGCTTTAATGTCTTTATATCCAATCACCTTATCAAACTTACTCATACGTAATTCTCCTCTCTATAATGTACATTTTGTTATCGTAGTCATTGCTGTAACTATAAGTTCTAAAAGTATTATATAGAAGTCGTTGTGCATTTTTTTACTCATAAAAATAGCACCTGCCAACTAAATTCGGCAGGTGCCATGTATTTTTTAATTGATGAAAAGTACATAAACCTCGTTTAGATTTACGAATCCATACATTCGCCTATAGTATCCATGATGCTAGCTTCTGCGTTCGCAATATCTGCTTCAATTAATTCAAAATTCCCCTCCAGTCCCTGTACTGCTTTTTGTAAATTATCCACCTTTCTTTCCGTTGACTTTGTAACTTTTTTAAGAGCCTTCATCTCTTTTTCAATGGAATCCAAGCGTTTCTGAATGGTACATAATTGCTCTTCCAAGAGTTTTCTGGTTTCCTCTGACATGATAAATCTCTCCTTAGCAATTGTTTGACATGATTATTGTTCTGTATTTTTCTGTTGAACTCTATATTTTTGAACTTCCAACCTTTCCTGCTATCTGTCAAACTTCGGTTTATTATCCTTTTCAAAAATAAAAGCTTTCTTTTAGGTTTTACATGTTTTTATATTTTTCTTCGATAAACATCAACTGATTATCTTCGGCATTAAATGCATTAAGAACCTTTTGTATTTCTACAGAATAGTAGTTAATTACACTTTTAATTTCCTCGATAACCTTTGAGATTTCTTTATCACCTTTGATTACGCATTTAAGGGCTTTAATTGACGAAGCTCTCTTTCCAGTTGGATGTATATCAAGGTGTGGTAACGACGTTTCATTCCGTTGCCAAATTTGCTTGTACCTTCGCAAAGACTCTATAGCTTGAACTTTCAATTCCGAAAACTTGATTGTATTCGTTGGAATGTAACCTTTATCATTCCGATACTCCCAGCAAAACCATACGACCGGGTCCAAATTCCATTCAATTCTGATAAATAAATCAACAGCAATCCCAAATTTTTCATTTTTTTTGCGCCAAGAACTCTTATTTAAATCCGTCGCGAATTCAGAGTGCCCAAGTCCATTAATCACGCCATTACTTACCCGAAATAGTTCCCCACCAGATTTAGACTGCCAAATATTATTATAGGCACCTGATGAAAAGAGAGTTAGAGGAGTTATCCAGTAACTATCCTTATTATTTAATAATTCACGATACGGCTTGGATATCAGTGCGTTCTCAAACGCCTTGAATTTCTCCACTTGGGAAAGAATCGTTTTCCGTATAAGTTCCAGAGCTTCATCCTCAAACGAAGTTTCTTTCAATACCGCTTCATAGAAGTTTGCCCATTTTACAGGCTTAAAGTTCTGGCTCGCAGCATTAATTCCAGAAAGAGTAAGAAAGAAGAAAGATACACTTGCCAATTCACAATGAAGCTCCCTTTTAATGATTTCTGCACCCTTTGCGTAATCTATCGTCTGAGAATAACCTTCTGATGAGAACATTTTTGATTCAATTATAGATATTTGACGGGAATTATATAAAATCAAGTCTGGAATAATCTTCTGCTCTTTGTTGTCACTTTCGGGTACTGTAAAAGCTTTCCGTTCAATATGATAGTCTTCTTTAATCCCAAATTGCAACCCAACTTGTTTCTTAAATTCAGACCCGCCCTTCTCAAGCATAGCTATAAGGCAAAATGTATAAACATCTTCTTTTGACTCAACATGAAAAAGCTTAAAAATATCAATCATTTTCTTCTCCCTTCTGAATCTTTGTCAAAACTATTCCCATACTTCTCCCACATTCCCTGCACACTTTCCTTGATCTCTTCTCTCAACTCCCCCGGTTCCAGCACTTCCACATAGGGTCCGTACTGCAACGCCCAAAATTTCATGGCGGATTTGTTGCACTTCACATCAACCAGCATTTCATCTTCAAACTCTTTGCGGATCTTGAAGTCTTTGCCAAACCAGTCCACCAGTTCATCCATCAGGTGTTTCTTGGCTACCATACGCACACTCACCGTTTTTCCGCTAAACATGTAGATGTGTTCCGCCATATGTTTCGGAAGCGAGAAACCGTTTTTGAAGTCAGTAACCTGGGATACAGGCTTTCGTCTTTCGTCCAGCATGCACACATTTGTCATGCGGTCAATGCGGAAATGTGCTACATTATCATACTTATCGTAGTTGCCAATCAGGTAATAACGCCCGTTGTTAGCTACAATCTGGTACGGGTTCACGATATACAGTTCTTCCCTCTTGGGATGCATCTGAAAGTCCGTTCCGTAGGTATTATAAACAAAGCTGACCTTCTTTTTCTTATCAATGGCATCGTTCAGGGCATCCAGCGCGTACATGGTCTGCTTGTTGTCGGTATGCTGCAGTTCCGGCAGGTTACAAACATGCTTTACCTTCGCGGAAAAATGACGCCCGCCAAATTCTTTCAGCTTGTCAATCAGTTCCCGGGCACGCTTTTGGGAAATGCCTTTGTTGAACAATACGCTGTCAATGAGAAGGCGTAGTTCCGCGTTATCAAACTTACGCCCTGCCAGGAACGCGCCTTTGTTGTTTGTTACAATATCGAAGCCTAGCTCTTTCAGCGAATCGATGTTGTTTTTCACAGAGCGCCGGTCACATTCCATTCCGTACTGCGCCCTCAGGTGCCGGATGATTTCCTGTTGTGTCAGGTGATGATCTTCGTCTGAATACTGTTCCAGAATATCCAGAATCAGCATATTCAGCATTTTTTTGTTTCCGGTTGCAAACATGATCTTTTCCTCTCGCAATTATTTTATTGTTTTTTCGTCAAGCTTGTTTTTTCTTCCTGCCTGCAATTAAATAATTTCTATTCCTCTGACTCTTTGTACGCAGAGAACCATTCTTCCGCTTTGATTTCATACAGTATCGCCAGATCATCCCTGCCGCAGCTTCTTGCCCGTTCTGCCCATCTTTCGCATTCCGCCGCTTTGTGCAGATAGGTTAGATCATCCCATCCCATATCAAATTCATCATCGAAGAATGATTCCGGGAAATCATAGTTTTCCGGCGCCGGTTTATTTTTTGTCGCCATCTCGACCCACCTCTCTTTGTTATCCTTCAGTTCTGCGTAAATTATATACAAGTCAATGTACTTTTTTTTACACATAAAAAACCGGACGCTGTGACACGTCCGGTGAGAAGATTTGTCTTTCAAGTTATCATGTCTTCGCAAGTTTTTTCATCAACTCTGATCCTGCATCCTTCATCAGCGTAATGCCAAAACATTTCTTTCCCGCATCCTTCAGTGAAGCCCCAATGTGGTACACGGTCTTTCTGTCCAAGATCAGAAAACGATCATGAAATATATTGGTGTATTTCACATCCAGTTGCGGGTACTGCGCGTTAAAGGCGGCTACGTCCTGCGCTGTCAGTTTTGTCTTTGAGAATGTATAAATTGTCACGGCCACACCGGATTTTTTCTTCGCTAATACGTTCAGCGTGCTCACATCCACATATCCGTCTACCAGGATAATTTCCTGGTCTGCTTTCTGTATCAACTCTATAAGCAGGCTGAACGCATCATATATTTGTCCGTCAAAAAAGAGTTTCTGGTTTGTTTCCGCGTGCGTGTTTACATACTCAAAAAGCTGGTCAAACTTTTTGTCTGCTTCCAGTTGCTTCAGTTCCACTTTGCTGATCCGCTCAAACAATGCGGCGTTGTTGGCTATAAAGTGGCGCATTTCCCGGAAAGCCCGCATGATAAAAATGCTTTGCTTTATGGCAAGTTCTCCGCGAAGAACAGTTGATAGCATGTAAATTCCCTGTTCAGTAAAAGCATATGGTAATTTACGGCGACCGCCTTCCTGACCAGAAAAGAAGCCTGTTTCCCGTGAAGTCGCAAATTGCGACTTCACCACTTCTATGTCTTCTTTTGTCAAACGAAACATAAAGTCGTCCGGAAATCTTTCTTTGTTACGTCGTACCTGTTCATTTAACCTTTTTACTTCATAACCGTAAAGATCTGCCAAATCACTGTCCAACATCACCTGTTTCCCCCGGATGGTAAATATCCGGCGTTTGATCTCGCCAGCATCTAACGATAATAATTCTGAATCATTTTCCATAAATAACCTCCCTGTATAACAAATTTGAAACAAATGTTCGCTATTATTATAACGTTGAATTTTGAAAAAGAAAAGCCCCTTAACGTAAAAAATCACCAGACGCATTGAAACGCCTGACAATCTTTTTATTTGCGGCACCCTGTAAATGCCAGCGCGCCTTCGTAAGAATTTTCATCAACTCTGATCCTGCGTCCTTCATCAGCGTAATGTTAAATTTTTATTTATGCTTGGTAATTAATTGAAATCTATAATATAATTATAAATAATTGGTTTTATTTTCCATCGCTCTTTATTGTGCGCCTTATTTATTAATGGAATCTGATAACACCAGAGGAGGGAAAACGATGATGAGGTACAGGCATAAAACCCGGAAACGGCTGGCAAAGGTGGTTCTTGCGGCTTTGTTGACTTCGGTGGGAAGCACGGCGTTCTTTATGCCGGCGGTGGCAGACGCGGCAGAGTTGACGGTTACGGGGGTAAGTTTCTATCAAGGGAATTTAACGTTTACCACAGAAGGTACAGGAACCTTAATACGTAACAATAGCGGTATGTATGTTCCATCGGATTCTTCCGTAACGACCCTGAATCTGAATTTTGCCCAGACTCCCGGCAATGAAGGCGGCGCTGCCCATCAACTTTATGCGGGCGGTTATTCTGATACTGCTGTTGTTCAGGGAAAAACCGTTAACGTCAGCGGCTTAACTAAGGGTATCATGGTATATGGCGGCGTTTCTAACGGATCAGGTGACGTAACCGGCAACACAGTAAATATGAGTGGCGGGGATATTTTATATATTTGGGGCGGGCTCTCTAACTTAGGCAACGCAACAGGCAATAAGGTAACGATCAGTGGCGGCAGTATAGAAACTCTTGCGGGCGGAGTCTCTAACTCAGGCGAAGCAACAGGCAACACAGTAACTATCAGTGGCGGCAGTATAGGTACTGTGCTGGGCAGTCAAGCTGGAAAGAGTGCCAACGGCAATACGGTTACTGTCAGCGACGCCAGTGTAAAATACGTGATTGGTGGTAATTCAGACGATAGTGCCAACGACAATACGATAACTATCAGTGGCAACGCTACTGTTAGTGGCGAGATTTATGGTGGTTACAGTGGCGGTGAAGTTTATAATGAGAACGGTACTCCCAGTACTGCCAACGGCAACACAATAACGATCAGCGGGTCTCCGGATCTTTCAACTGCTATAATCTGTGGCGGCAATGCGTATACCAGCGCACAAAATAACACCCTCAACATTTTGTCACCGGTAACAATGGCAGATCTGGTCGGAGGAAAAATCGAGATTGAAGGTGGTACGGTTGCCGGCAACACGCTGAATGTGGCGGCGAAAAATGTAAAGGCAGGGTACATCGAAGGCTTCCAGAATATGAACTTCTACCTGCCGAAAGATATTGCCAAAGATGATACCATGCTGACGGTGAACAGCAGCAGCGCGACAGATGTAAAGGGCGTGACCTTCGGTGTGGCGGCGTTAAGCGGCGTGAACCTGCAAAAAGGCGATACGGTCAACCTGCTTGTTAACAGCAACGGCCTGACCACGGACGATGAACTGCAGACCGTGGACAGTTCCAAACTGGCCGATGCTGCATTCCTTGCACCGAACAACCTGGCAACCGATAAAAAATATGAACTGAGCATCAGCAAAAAAGATGAAACTACCATCATCACTACGGTTGAGAATGTTGAAGAAGTAACACCCGAACCGGAACCCGAGCCCGAACCCACTCCGGCACCGAAACCGGATTATTCACATAACGAACGTCTGAAATCCCTGGTAGAAACCCGTGAGGCGGCGCTGACCATGGTGAACGCAGGTTCCGACCTGCTGGCCGGCCAGGGCATGCAGAACGCGGCGTTTGCCGCCGGAGACAGCGCTACGGGCGGCGGTTTCAACAGCTTCGCGGCGGTAGGCATCTCCAAACTGCGGGCCAACAGCGGATCCCACGTGGATGTCAAGGGCATTGGCCTGAACCTGGGCTTTGCCAGGGAAATCGAAAACAAACAGGGCAAGTTATTATTCGGCCCGGTCGTGGAATACGGCCACGGCAGTTACGACAGCTACCAGGACGACGGCACTAAGGCGGACGGCAATACCAGTTACTGGGGCCTGGGCCTGATCGCGAAACAGACAAACAACAACGGCATGTATTATGAGGGAAGCATCCGGGGCGGCCGCGTGAAAGCAGATTACGATTCCGATCTTTCATCTGTGACCCATGCCGGCTATGACAGCACGGCCACGTACTGGGCAGCCCATGCCGGCATCGGCAAACTGGTGGATATAGGGCACGACAACACCCTCGACCTGTACGGCAAGTATTTCTACAGCCATACCGGCGGGGACAGCGTGACAGTCCATGCCACAGCCGGCGATGAACAGGTTAATTTCAGCGGCGTGAACAGCCACCGCGCCCGGGTAGGCGCCCGTGTTACCCATAACATCAATGAAAAGAACGCCTTCTACGGCGGGCTGGGATACCAGTATGAGTTCAGCGGGGAAGCCCGGGCAACTTATCACGGCGGATCCACACCGAGCCCCAGCGTGAAGGGTTCCAGCGGTCTGATCGAACTGGGCTGGCAGGTCAAGCCCGGCAAGGGGCCGATGGCGATTGATTTCGGCGTAACGGGCTGGGTTGGCAAGCAGCGCGGCGTTACGGCAAACCTGCAGGCCTGCTGGACGTTCTGATCACTTTTAAGAAAATAAAATTCTTTCAAAAACTTCTGCTTACCGCAGCCATGGAATCATCCATGGCTGTTTTTTTGTTTTGAAAACCTTCTTACATTTCTATGCATCTTCCGGGAAATAAAAAAAAAATGATGACAAAAATGACATTTTAATAATTGAAATTTGGCAATGACAAATGAAATCGAAGGGTGTAACTTTCCTGAGAATTATCATATAATATTTAGTATAAGATATAGAAAACCAGATTTAAGGGAAAATTTTTGCGGTTAATTTATCAGGGGCAGGTTGAATGGCGATACAAAAACAAGAACTGGATGCAGCAAGAATTCCTGGGACAGGCACTTCAAAGAACGGGGAAATTCAGCGTACCATGGATACAGAGAAAACAAGTAATACTAAGCAATATACCGTCTTTTATCCTTCGCCTGTAAAGCTTAATACACCTTTGGCAGGAGTAAAAATGGATTTCAATTACGGAGCGCGCGTGGTGATTCCGGAAGGCAATTATCATGTGCGGCTTACCGATATTGACACAGATTCCATTTTATACGACGCAGACGTTTCCAATGCAATGATCACCAGTACGAAAAAGTTTTTTATCAATTTTTGCGTCGAGATTTGGAAAGACGGAAAGCTTGCGCTGGTTCATAATCTTGATCTGAAAGATAAGGTTGTCCATATCCAGTTCCCTGTGGGAACCATAGGTGACATTATGGCATGGTTTCCCTATGTGGAAGAGTTTCGCAAAAAACACGGATGCAAAACATACTGCTCCATGAGCCCGAAAATTGCGGAACTTTTCAGGCCGGCATATCCGGACATAACTTTTATTGCTCCTGAAACCGAACCGGACAACTGCTACGCGACGTATTATCTGGGAATTTTCTTTCCTGCCGATGACCGCATTCATCAGCCCGCCGATTTCCGCGTTACCGGGCTCCAGCTTAACATTCCCTATATCCTGGGCCTTGACGTGGTAGAACGGAGGCCTGTACTGACGCCTTCGAAAGAACGAAAAATACAGGAGCCTTATGTTTGTATTGCGGTACAGGCCCGGAGCCAGGCAAAATATTGGAACAATCCCCGGGGCTGGGTAGAGACTGTGGATTATTTAAAAGAACTGGGATACCGGGTTCTTTGTATAGATAAGGATAAGTATTACGGATATGGAAGGCATTGGAATACAATACCTTACGGATGCGAAGATTTTACCGGTGATTTACCGTTACAGGAACGGGTGGATCTTTTAGGCCATGCGGATTTTTTTGTCGGACTGTCGAGCGGACTTTCCTGGCTGGCCTGGGGTTCAGGGACACCGGTCGTTATGATTTCAGGTTTTACACTACCCTACAATGAGTTTTATACGCCATACCGCGTTATAAATTTTCACGTTTGCAACGGTTGCTGGACGGACAGCAGTGAAGAATTTGTCCATGCCGATTTTGGCTGGTGCCCGCGGCATAAGAACACGGAACGGGAATTTGAATGTACGCGTTATATCAGTTCAGGCCAGGTCTGCCGGACGATCCGGCGTCTGATGGATGATTACGGACTTGATCCCAAGGCCGGAAAAACAAGGAGGCGGTACAGTGGACAATAAACAGCCTGTGAAGGAATCTTCTTTGTTCTTTAATCCGCCTCAGGTGCCCACGGTGAAAACGCCTGTACGGGGGCTGCGTTTTGATTTTAATCAGGGACTGCGGGTGTTGGTGCCCAAAGGGAACTATTTCATCCGGTTTATTGACCGGGATGCAGCGCTGTCTGTGTATGAGTCGGCTGCTTCAGGAGTGCTTGCTTCCAGCGCAAAACGGTATTTTGTTAATTTCCGCCTGGAAGTTTACGAGATGCCGGGCGCCGGGGAACGGAAGGAAGATAAATCAAAAGAAGGAGGCAGAAAGCCGAAGCTAGTCTTTGCGCATGATTATAATGCGGAAGGCAGACCCGTGATGATTCGGTTTGCCGGTCAGGAAAAAAGCAATGTTTTTGCCTGGATCCCTTACGCAGAGGCATTTCGCAAAAAACACCGCTGCAGACTGTATGTCCGTCTTGATGATGAATACATTGATGTCCTGCAGAAAGGTTATCCCAAAATTCGATTCCTCGGAGCGGACGAAAAGGACCCGGAAGATTGTTACGCAACATATTATGTGGATCTTTCAGCGCCGGAAGATAACCGCCTGCAGCCTGTTGACTGGCGTGTGTTTGGCATTCAGGCATATTGCGCCTGTCTTTTAGGTGTGGATGACTGGGAAACGCGTCCCCGTATTCTTCCTT
>JAEEGJ010023858.1_pt1 | contig 12771 bp, 9 predicted proteins | sample 8958761 | NCBI WGS metagenome assembly JAEEGJ01 (sample SAMN16246546, study PRJNA631951) | gut metagenome | biome: gut microbiome; feature: rumen; material: RS-attached | host: Bos | place: Iran: Karaj | collected 2018-10
AGATAAATCCTGCAGCACAGAAACAGAACAGAAAATCCGCGATTGTGTCATGCAGCAGAAAGGTGTTATCTGCGTGGATATGCTGCAGACCAGAATGTTCGGGAACCGGATCTATGTAGACGTAGAGATTGGGGTTGACAAAAGCCTTACAATAGAAGAAGGACATGAAATTGCGGAGCAGGTGCATAATGCTCTGGAACTGAACTTTGCTTCTGTGAAACACGTTATGGTGCATGTGAATCCGGCCGGATAAAAACTGCTTCCCGATATCTGTCCCTATAACAGGAAAGGCGGATTTTTGACATGAATCAAGGGACAACACGCCATACGATCAAATCTTGTATTGTTTTTCTGCTGCTTGCATCTTTCCTTTTGCTGCTGTCACAGCCGCAGATCACTCTGGCAGAAGATGAGGATCCGGTCATCGAGCAGGATCAGGATTTTGTCGCATATAATTCAGATAATTCAGATTCTTATATAACTTTTGCGCAGGAGGAGTCCTATCCGGATGAGAGGAACATCACGGTTCCGTTTTATTCCATGAAGGATATCCTGACGTGGCAGTTTCCTTATTCGGATTTTTTCTTTACTGTTGATTCCGGTGAGTTCCGGACAGAATTGGCTAAGGCATCAATAGGATTGGCCATATCTGCTTTTCGTAATAATGAACTACCGATGGAAAACCAGAATAAAACTTATCTGGGGAGAGCAGGATTTTCCAATATCTACACTTTTGGATATGATCAGGAAACGGATGAAGATACGCTTTCTGGTGTGATCGCAATGAAAAAGATCGGGGATTTTACACTGATCGCAGCAGCTCCTTGCGGCCAGGGCTACAAAAAGGAATGGGCAAGTAATCTAAAGGTCGGAGATGTGGAGCGGCATGTTGGGTTCAATGAGGCAGCCCAGATCCTGGAAGGACATATCAAAGACTATATAGAAGAATATCAGATCACCGGAGAAAAGAAGTTCTGGATCTCCGGGTTCTCCCGTGCAGCCGCGGTTTCCAATTTAACTGCTGCGGACATGATCGCAAGCGGAGAGTTCTCTGATGTTTATGCATATCTTTTCGGTGTTCCGCGGACAACAAGAGCACCTGTCAAATACAAGGGAATCTATAATATCTGCGGGGGATTTGATCCGGTCACGTGGTTTCCTTTGGAACAATGGGGGTTTGCCCGGTATGGTACCGATGTTTTCACACCTGTACAGGAAGTAAACAGTGATTATGTGGAATATGTGGCAGGAGCTGATCGGGTGAACCGGCTCATGCAGGGGTCCCCTTTTATCAACAGCCCATATATTAATTATCAGCTGCATCTGATCGTGGAGTTTCTTGGGGCTTTATTCCCGACAAGTGCTGATTATGCAGAACAGTTTCAGGCGATCCTGATGGAGACATGGAAAGAGTTTAATCCAGATACGATGATCGAAATGGTCGCTTTAGCCTTGGGTAAGCTGGACGATCTGGATAAACGGGAATCTTACGCGGTCGGTACGTTTGTAGAGTATTTGTCTTTGCTTGGAGCACAGCAGCTTCGGGGGAATCAGGAACTGATAGAAAGCGGCCAGTGGGATAAAAATGCAAGCATTGGTGTCAATTACATGCGGGAACATATGCCGTACACCTATGTGAACTGGCTGTTTTCTGAAAACGCACCGGAAAAACTGTTTAGCGTCCCGGCTTTTTACCGTAGGATCATCCTGGTTGGACCAATTGATGTTTATGTCTATCAGAACGAGGAATTGATCGGAAGCGTTGAGAGAAATGGGAAGATATCACAGGTCAACCAGTGGGAAGGCAATGAGGATTTATTCGTTTCTGAACTTTTTCTTCACCGCAGTAAGAACGAAACGAGTATCGTGCTGCCTATAGATCAGCAATACGATCTGGAGATCTATATGAACAGACCAGGCAGCCTGTTATATTATCAGGTTTTTGGAAGTCATGAACAGCTTTCTGCTCCGGATGGCATTATATACCAGAGTACTATGAAGAAAGGATTGTATGGGCTTACTTTTGATCCGTCCAAATTTGAACCATCAGACCTGACAGCGCATGAAGGCAAAATACTGGAGTCATATTCCTACCCATATGAATATAATCCGTTTGTAGTCATGGCAACGGAGCTGACGAATACCAAATCCATTACATTGGGGAGCTCTTTAACAATGGCATTTGGAATCGTTGTCTTTCTCTGTCTGCTGGGGCTTGTCAATCTGATCATTGCCATTGTGCATGCGATCCGAAAGAAAAAAAGGCCGCGGCCATATTCGAATCTTTACGTCATCATTCCGCATTGCCTTTTGATCGCTCTGTTCGCATTGTTGACACAGTTCATGACATTGAACCTTGTTACGATCGGAATCATGAAAAGTGCATGTGCCGGATTGACGGTCTTTTGCATCTTTATGCTTGGACTGAGGGGGCTGCTCCGTTGTATACGGGGAAGAGAAGAACGAGGATATCGCAGTCAGGCGAAAAAGAAAAAGATCATTGGTGTGATCTATCTGGCGTTTCTTGCCGGAGCCTGCGTACTTTCTTATATGTTTTATAAAGTCAGTCCGCTGGCATCCTATTCGACAGGAAAGGCGCTTCTTTATTACGGAATCACACTCCTGTTAACTGTTGGCAGTATCCTGCTGTTCCCTAACAGGCTTCCAAAAGAGAAGAAACAGATTCAAGTCAGTACTTAAGCTTTTTTCCAGGGAAGGAGAGTTCAGCTGTTATCTGCGGCTTTCCGGAAGAATCTTTGGAACCGGTTACTATAACAGCCCCATCCCCATCTTCAAAATGATAGGTCTCGGAGACTATTTCATCCGGGGCCTTTTCTTTTAATACTTTTTTGAAGTCGGCAAGGATTCCCGGAACGATCGCCAGGTAGATCCGCATGCCTTCCTTTGCACCATATCGTTTTATCAGTTGTTCCTTTAAATTGCTCTCTGCCATAAGGGCTCCTTTTTGCAATTATTTGTATTCCTGTATCTGATCCAGGATCTCATACAGATCCAGATATGGGATCTTCGTCTCTTTTATGTTATCTCCCAGCTCTAAAACGGGTTCTGTTCCGGCAAATGTGTTCCAACGCGGCAGACCGTCCCCATTTGGATCACCATTCTTAATAAAGTTGATCATGTAGCTGCTGACCATATCTGAAAGGGCACGGTCTTCTTCCGTGTACAGAGCAGAGCCATCAGGAATATTATGGTAAAAATAGACTTCTTCTCCGCTGTGCCAGGAACCGAGCCGTCTGTTTTCTTTCGTGAAATGATACATATAACAAGGGATTTCATTTGCCACAGCTTCTCTGCCAAGACAGTAATGTCCATATGTAAAAAGAACTGCCGTATAGATATCGGCCCAGTTTCGCTTTGCCTCCGCATCTGTTTGTGCCGGGAATAAAGCTAAGATCTGATCAGCATAAGGATCTTCAAAAGATGTACGGATCTTTTGTTCATAATTTTTCATATTTGCAGGAGAGAAGATAATGAATGGTGCACCTTCTTCCCGGTTGAATCCCTGCAGCTGGGCCTCTTCGTTGTAAATTCCTTTTTGATAAGATTCATACGGGGTTTCCGGCAGCACAAAACCATCGATCGTGATGTGATGATGGATGGCCATTTCTCTTACGATTTTATCTGCAGGGAATGCACGAAGATCTTCCAGTGTATGGGCGTGAAGACGGTCCTTCATTTGTTCTGCAGTTTCATAGGCTTCGTCCAGAAGACGGAAAGAGTGCGCAGGTTTTGGAGCAGACACAGTAGAACTTTCCAGGATCACTCGTTTGAATAAGCCTTTTGCTAACGGAGATGTACAAAGCGCACTGACACAGGCTGAGCCGGCAGATTCTCCGGATATCGTGATATTCTCCGGGTCCCCGCCGAAAGCTGCAATATTATCTTTCACCCATTGAAGTGCAAGGATCTGGTCCAGCAGGCCGTAATTGCCTGTGGTATGATTTGGAGATTCTTCTGCTAATGCAGGATCGGCATAAAACCCGAAGATGCCAAGACGGTAAGCCATGTTCACAACAATGATTCCTTTTCTGGCAAGACCTTCACCGCTGTAATCCTGGTACCACGGCTGTCCGGTCTGCAAAGAACCACCATGAATATAAACCAGGACAGGGAGAGCCTGATCGGTTTTTTGGGCAGGACGCCAGATATTCAGATACAGGGAATCTTCGCTGACAGGTTCCCTGTAATTGTCTTTCAAAGAAATTTGGTAATCATGATAACCGATGATCTGAGCCAGGGAATTATAGATCGGCAGATTCTGCACCTGCATGGACATTGGGGCAAAATGATCTGCTTCCAGGATTCCTTCCCATGCATCTGCAGGCTGCGGTTCTTTCCAGCGCAGATCACCAACTGGAGGTTTGGCATATGGAATGCCTGCAAAGACCTCAACCTCTTGGTCTTCTGTAACGACGCCTGTCAAATCTCCCTGCGCTACGTGAATCAGATCTGTTTTCGCAGGGTTTTTCGCCTGCACAGCCGGGATCAGACGGACAGGAGGCCAGGAGATCCAAAGCACAATGCCGCAAAGGATCAGAAGAGCAATCCATGAAAGGAAGCGGATGCCTTTACTCTTTTCTTTTAATTTTGTAGAGCGAAATACATAAAATGCGGCAAATACCAGAACCAGCAAGATCCATCCGAGGATCGTATGCTTGCCAAGTTCCAAAACGGCGAACAGGATCAACAATAAAAGAAAAAAAAGAATACGCCAAAGAATGCCGCGGGATCGTTTTTTTTCAGAGTTCGTTTTCATATAAAAATATCCATTTCTCTTTTTCGTTACTATAGCATATTCCTGTTGAGAATACAGTAAAAAGAGCGGTGCAAAAAAGGAGAAAGAATGTATAATATAATTGGGAGGGAATATGATATCCTGCAGAATGGTCACAGATCTGGATGAGCCGGAACTTCTGGTTTATCATGGTCTGAATGAAGCACAACTGAAACACTACTATGAGCCGCATGGAGGGCTTTTTATTTGTGAGAGTCCGAAAGTCATCCGACGGGCCTTGCAGGCAGGATATGAACCAGTATCTCTTCTTGTGGAAAATACACAAAAGATAAAAGAAAATCAGGACATTTTTACTAAATGCAAAGAGGTTCCGGTTTTTGAAGCACCTAAGAAAACCCTGGAGAAGATAACGGGCTATTTTTTGACAGATGGCATGCTTTGTGCCATGAAGAGAAAAGATCTTCTACCGGCAAAAACACTCTGTGAAAATGCATCCCGCATTGCGGTGCTGATGGACATTGAAAACCCAACGAATATTGGGTCTATTTTCCGTAACGCGGCGGCATTAAAACTGAATGCTGTTCTGTTGTCATCCGGCTGCAGTGACCCGTTATACCGCAGGGCTGCCCGCGTCAGTGTTGGTACTGTGTTTCAAATTCCGTGGACGTTCTTAAAGGAAGAAGAAAAGGTGCCGGCAGTTTTGACAGACATGGGATATCAGACAGCTGCGCTTGCGTTATCTCCATCAGCGGAAGCAATTGATCATTCTTCTGCCTGGAAGGAAGAAAAACTGGCGATCCTTCTGGGGAATGAAGAACACGGATTGGCGCCGGATGTGATAAAAAACAGTGATCATACAGTCATCATTCCGATGACAGAAGGAGTGGATTCCTTAAATGTTGCGGCTGCAAGTGCGATCGCATTTTGGGAATTGAGAAAAAGATGAAAGATTTTCCTGCAAAAATTGATTTACATATGCATACGGTAATCTCGGACGGGACTGACCGACCGGAGGAAATCCTGGAAAAAGTGAAAGCGGAAGGAATTGGATTCTTTTCCGTTACAGATCATGATGCCTTGAAAGGCGGGGCCGAAATATTAAACAAGAGACAGGCTGATGATCCTTCCTTTATCACTGGGGTTGAGTTCTCCTGCCGTGATGAAAAAGGAAAATATCACATTCTGGGTTATCATTATGACCTGGAGGGAGAGGCTATTAATTCGCTGATAGAAAGAGGTCACGGTTATCGTCTCGCAAAGACCAGAGGAAGAGTACAGCTTTTGGGCGAAATGTTTGGATTTTATTTTCCGGAAGAAGAGGTGGAGGCACTTCTTTCTTTGGAAAATCCAGGGAAACCCCACATCGGAAATCTGATGGTCAAATATGGATTTGCAGAGTCGAAGGAACAGGCCATTAAGGAGTTTATTAACAAGACCCGTATCAAAACGACCTATATCCGGCCGGAAGAAGCAATTGAGGGAATTCTGGCAAGCGGAGGGATCCCAATCCTGGCTCATCCGTCATTCGGTGATGGGGAGCAGCTGATCCTTGGAGAAGAAATGGAAGAACGCCTGCGGAAGCTGATGGGATACGGTCTGGAGGGTCTTGAAGCATTTTATTCCGGGTTTACTCCAAAGCTTTCCGGAGAATTGCTGTCCTATGCAGATAAATATGACCTGCTTGTCACAGCAGGAAGTGATTATCACGGCAGTAATAAATTGGTCCGGTTAGGAGATACCGGACTGGAGAATACGAAGGACGGACCGAAAGGACTGCTTCGTTTCCTGGAACGGTGTTTGTAAAGGAATATTTGGAGGATAAAGCAGATATGAAAAAATGGTATGCTGTAAAAAAAGACAGAGACGATACAGACTTTAGCAAAGGAAGCCGTAACCGGGCTGAGGCTGAAAAAATGGCCAGGAGCCTCGGAAAAGACGCCTTTATTGCTGTAATGGACGATAATGATCCGCCAGTTTGTGTGGAGGAAATTACGCAGGACAAATTTGTGACGGAATAAAAAGCAAGTATGAACAAAAGATATATTGGAATGTTCTTTCTGGCTGCTGCAGTCTTCCTGGCGGGTTGCTCAAAAGGACAGGTCATGGATGGGCCGGATATGGTAAGAACACCGGAATATATACAGATCGATCAGGAGACCGCCAAAGAGATGATGGAGCGGGACGATGGCCATATTGTAATTGATGTCAGACGACAGGATGAATTTGACAGTGGCCATATCCCTGGAGCTGTTTGTATTCCAAATGAAAGTATCGAAACAACTCCGCCTGTGCTGCTGAGTGATCCGGATCAGGTAATCCTGGTTTACTGCAGGAGCGGGCGCAGAAGCAAAGAAGCTGCTCAAAAGCTTGCGGACATGGGCTACCGGAATGTCTACGAGTTTGGCGGGATCATTGATTGGAGTGGAGAGATCGTTGCAGAAAAACAGGAAATACCTGTGTTAGTGATCACTGCAGAAGATAAAACATTCTATGCACATCTGGAAGATAATTCTTCAGCCGCAGCACTGATAGAGAAACTAAGCAGCGGGGAAATCGTAATAGATCTGCATGATTATGGAAGCTTTGAGAAAGTTGGACCACTCCCTTGGGAACTCCCGAGAAATGATGAGACCATTACGACTCAGCCAGGAGACGTTATTCTGTATCAGGGCAGCCAGATAACGATATACTATGATGAAAATACATGGGATTTCACCAAACTCGCAAAGATTCCTGATATTACAAAAGACGATCTCCTGGAAGCATTTGGAGAAGGCAATGTTTCTGTGATTTTTTCAATTGAGTGGAGAGAATAGCATCTATGAATAAAAAGATCAAAAACATCATTGTGATACTTTTAATTGCAGAATTGATCATAGTGGCAGCATTTGGAGCTGCTGTCTATCTGCTGCAATCGAGGATCATCGCAAACAAGAAGGCGGAAGAACTCAGGTTTGCATTGGCTTGTTTTAACGAAAATGTTGCTGAAAGAAACGAGAACCTGGAGTATTTCGAATCCGAATATGACGCTATGTTTCTTTCTAAGGCAAAGCAGGCAGCTTTTTATATGGATCATCTGGGCGAAGAAGAAGCTGAAACAGCTGCGCTTCAAAATCTTGCCAATATCATGGAAGTGGACGAACTTCATGTCATATCAGCAGACGGAACAATTGCAGCAAGCAGTTGTACTCCAGCCATTCCACTTACAGCAGAGCACATTCATGCAGCTGGAAACAATTGTAAAGAGACGGTCGGAGATAAGAACTTCAGATCTTATGCAGCGCCGCTGAAAGATGGTAATTACATCTTGATGCGTTCGAATGCAGATGAGTTCGATGCAGAAATGGATGAGCTTTCAAGTGACATGCTGTTATATACGTCCTCGCGGCTGGGCTTTAATGGTACGATTGCAGTCTTTGATGAAGAAGGCAGAATTTCTTATGCCAGCAAGCTGGATTATGTTTATGAGGGAGATAATATTTTTGAAAAAGGTCTCTCCAAAGATCATCTCACGGAAAATACTCTTAAAAAATTAAAAATTGAAGGAAGCCAATACTTCATAAGCTTTAAATGGATTGAGAATGAAAAGGTATGGCTGGCATTTGCCATTCCACAAAGCTCAATAAACAATCAAGTAACAGCTACGGTTATCATGCTTGTTTTTTGCTTCTTCTGCATTCTTTCTATTTTCAATATTTATCTTATCTTCCAATATAGTCAGAGCTTAAAAGACATCAACAGGGAGATCTCCCATGCTGCACAGAAGAAAGAACCGGTCGATATTAATTCTCTGATGCGCAGCCATGCAAAGAAACTTGGGAGAAAAGCAGGTGTTGTCGTTATTATCGGGACTGTCATTGCATTTCTGCTGGCAGTTTATCTGCAGAATATGAGCATGATTTCTATTGTTACCAGTGAGAATAATGACCATCTGCTCGATATTGATTTCCGCCTCGAATTCAGCTCGATGAATCATAATAAATTGATGTCATCTGCAAAGAAACTCTTGATCAACAAAGCCTTAACGGCAGCCTATATTATTGGAGAAGAACCGGACATTCGGAATACAGAAGACCTCGACGAACTGAATGCTGCGCTGGATAGTGAGTACATTGTTATTTTTGATCAAAGTGGAAAGGAAGTAGTTTCCAACGGACGGTTTGTTGGAATTGAAATCAGTGAAGAACCCGATGATCCAAGCTACCAGCTCAGGAACCTGATGTACGGTAATACATATGTCTATACGGAACCTGTGACAGGAGAGTATTCCGGGGAAGTTCATCAGGATATTGGTGCAGCCATCAAGGCGGATGGGGAGGCAGACGGATTTGTTGTTATTTCCAATAATTACGAACGGCTTAATAAACTAAATGCAATTACCAATCCGCGTAGTGTATATGAGTCCATTAACCTGTTTACAGGCGTTCCGGTTGTTATAGATGCAGAAACGAAAGAGATCATTTTTGCGGACGGGGAACGAATTGAAGGAAAAGATGCCAGAAACTACGGCCTTAAAGAATCAGAAATAAGGGATCGGTTCAACGGATTTGTGACCTTTGTAGGAAGCCGCTATTTTGCGACATCTGAGCAGAGACAGGATGGAAGTCTTATCTATCTGTTTGTTCCTAAGCAGTTTATTGGTCGTGGATGCGTCCTTTTTGCACTCATTGTTTGTGCATTGATGCTGATCGGTCTGGTTTTGTGTGCCGCTATTAACCGCCTGCTTGTAGGGAAAAACCTCAAAAAACTGTTGCGAGGTTCCATACACGTTTCAAAGAAAGAAGACGAAGAAGACTCCTATCCTTATGTCGATGTGGTGATGCCGGATGGCTCCGTAAAGCGTGCAATATCGGTCCTTGGAAGATTATCACTGCGGGATGTTGATTGGGAGATCATGTCACCGGAGCAGAAAACAGCTACCTTGTTAAGGGTCTTTGTCATGATACTATCTCTTGCAGGCGTTGTGATATTACTATTCAAAAGTAGTATTCTTTTCCCGAACAACTCGCTTTTACCATATATACTCAATATGGAATGGGAACGGAACGTTAATATTTTCTCACTCACGTACTGCGCATTCACAGTATGTGTGATATTAATGGTTGCTTTCATTCTGGCGAAAATACTGAACCGTCTTGCAATTATCGCCAACCCAAAAGGGGAGACGATCATTAGAATGCTGAAAAACCTTTTGAAATACATTTCAGTTATAGTCGGCGTTTTTCTGTGCCTTTCTTTTATAGGCGTTAAAGTTACCACACTTCTGGCAGGCGCCGGGCTGCTCACGCTGGTTATCGGCCTGGGAGCACAGTCACTGATCAGTGATGTTTTGAACGGTTTATTTATTATTTTTGAAAGCGATTTTCAGGTGGGCGACATCGTCACGATCGGTACTTTCCGGGGAACTGTTCAGGAAATCGGAATCCGTACGACCAAGATCATGAATGGCGGCGGTGATCTGAAGATCATCAGGAATTCTACCTTAAACGACATTTTGAATATGACCCGCCAGAATTCCAGATGCAGATGTGAAATAATGATCGAGTACAAAGAGGATCTGAACAAGACGATTGAAATCTTCAAAAATGAGTTTGATGTGATCAGAGCCAATGTACCGGAAATCGTGGAAGGCCCTGAGTTTGGAGGCGTTTCAGAACTATCTGATAACGGGGTCAAACTGCTGATCTTTGCTTATTGTAACGAGAAGGACAGATTTGCCTGCACCTTTGGCATCAACAGGGAACTGAAACTAATTTGCGAGAGAAACAATATTAATATTCCTTTCCCGCAGGTCGTTGTGCATGACGGAGATAAATAAGGATACTATTGAGCGGATCGGATCAGAATGCTATAATTTCTGAATATGTTACAGGGGACCAAAGATCCTGAAAATAAAGGAGATATAGATAAAAATGAAACTAGGTATCGTCGGGCTTCCGAATGTCGGAAAAAGTACGTTGTTTAATGCTTTGACCAAAGCTGGTGCAGAAAGTGCGAACTATCCATTCTGTACGATCGATTCCAATGTCGGGATCGCATTCGTTCCGGATAAGAGACTGCAGGTACTGGGAGAGTTTTATCATTCCCAGAAGATCACACCGGCTACCGTGGAACTTGTGGATATAGCGGGCCTTGTAAAAGGTGCATCCAAAGGAGAGGGATTGGGGAACCAGTTCCTTGCGAACATCAGGGAAGTAGATGCGATCGTACATGTTGTGCGCTGCTTTGAGGATGATAATGTTGTGCATGTGGATGGCAGCGTTGATCCGGTGAGAGACATCGAGACGATCAATCTGGAACTGATCTTTTCTGATATTGAAATACTGGAAAGAAGGATTGCCAAGACCGTCCGCGGTGCGCGTAATGATAAGGCGCTGGCTGCAGAACTCCAGCTTCTGGAAAAGATCAAAGCGCATCTGGAGCAGGGCAAACTGGCCAAAACGCTGGAACTGGATGAAGAAGAAACAGAATTGATGAAAACGTTTAATCTTCTGACAGATAAACCAGTCATTTACGCAGCCAATGTCTCTGAAGATGATCTGGCTGATGACGGTGCCTCCAATGAAAATGTGCAGAGAGTACGCGAATACGCCAAAGAAGAAGGCTCAGAAGTATTTGTCGTATCCGCTAAGATGGAAGCAGAATTATCTGAACTGGATGATGAAGAAAAACAACTGTTTCTGGAGGATATGGGTCTTGCTGAATCCTGTCTGGATAAACTGATCAAGGCTAGTTATTCCATCCTTGGATTGACCAGTTTCCTGACGGCAGGCGAGAAAGAAGTCAGAGCCTGGACGATCACAAAAGGAATGAAAGCACCACAGGCCGCAGGCAAGATCCACACGGATTTTGAAAAAGGTTTTATTAAAGCAGAAGTAGTGAATTACCATGATTTAATTGAGATTGGTTCCTACAGCGGTGCAAGAGAAAAGGGTCTGATCCGGATGGAAGGCAAAGATTATGTGGTGCAGGACGACGATATCATCCTGTTCCGGTTCAACGTATAAGGAGAGACTATGTTATTGGAATCTGCTGGAGCAGCCAGCATTATTTTCCCGCATATTGGGATCAGTCTTGGATATTTTCCAAGTTCATTTAGTATTTTTGGTAAATTCACGATCGCATTTTACGGTCTGATCATTGCGATCGGAATGGTCCTTGCGGTTGTGGTTTCTATGCGGGGCGCCAAAAAATCACATCAGGATACGAATGATTATGTAGATCTGGGTATTGCCGTGATCATTTTCGGTATCATCGGAGCCAGGATCTATTATGTGTTATTTACCTTGGATTACTATCTGGCAAACCCGGCTGAGATCATCAATATCCGCGGCGGCGGCATGGCAATTTATGGCGGCGTGATCGGAGGCTTGATCGCTGGATTTATAGTTTGCAAAGTAAAGAAGATCCATTTCCTGCGGGCTTTCGATACGATTGCTCCGGGATTGGTCCTGGCACAGGCAATCGGACGATGGGGGAACTTCTTTAACAGAGAGGCCTTTGGTGAATATACAGACTCGCTTTTTGCAATGCAGATCAAGTACGATGAAGTTGGCGGTGTGATCACAGATCTGATGCGAAAAAACATGGTGACCGTAGATGGCGTACAGTATATTCAGGTTGCACCAACCTTCCTGTATGAAAGCGCGATCTGCCTGCTGATTTTCATTTTGATCATTATCTTCCGCCGTTTCCAGCAGTATAACGGGGAAGTATCTCTGTGGTATCTGGGATCTTATGCACTTGCACGCGCATGGATCGAAGGAATGCGGACAGATTCCCTGATGCTCTGGAATACAAATATAGCTGTTTCCCAGCTTTTGTCGGTTGCAGTTTTTGCCGGAGCGCTTGTTCTGTTGGTCATAAACAGAATTCGTCTTGCGCGAAAATCCTGGGCACCGGATTTTGAACTTGTCCTGAGCCCCGGCGCAGTGGGGACAGTAGAGTATAATAAAAAACGCCTGGCTGAAAAGAAAGCGGCAAAAAATAAAAATGATTCCAGCTGGGAAACTTAT
>JAEEGJ010023860.1_pt1 | contig 12770 bp, 5 predicted proteins | sample 8958761 | NCBI WGS metagenome assembly JAEEGJ01 (sample SAMN16246546, study PRJNA631951) | gut metagenome | biome: gut microbiome; feature: rumen; material: RS-attached | host: Bos | place: Iran: Karaj | collected 2018-10
CCGTGTCGTCCGCGAATGGCGCCCAGGCGGGCGGCAGTTTCTTGGAGGCGGAGACACGGATTCCTTTGACGACGCATCCGGCGGATTTGAGCTGTTCGACCAGTTCTCCCAGTTTGACGCTTTTGATGGATTCGGCCAGTTTGGCGTTGAAGGTGAATCCCGCGAAATCGACGGTTTCGCCTTTGGACCAGCGGGTCTGGGCGTCTTCCGTCTGGGCGGTGACGCCTGCGGCCATGTCTTTGATGGCCTGGCGGCGTTCAAGATCGCGGAGAAAATCTTCGCCGGAGACGATCGGTTCGGCGAGAATGAGCCGCTTCGCCTTCAATTCGGCGGCGACTTGCGCCGCCAAAAGGGCGCCCGCGCGTGCGCCGAGAATGACAAGATTCTGCGTTCCAGCATCTTCCATTAGCGATTCCGCCGCTGTCTTGGAATCTTCCAGCCATTGTTCCCACGTGGCCTCTCCATGACTGCCGGAACTGTCCCCCATGCCGGACAAATCGAATTTGAAGGAGGCGGTTTGTCGGTCGACGAGCGTTCTGGCGAGCCTAACGAACATGCGGTACGCCGCCCGTTTCTCCTCCGCTAGTGGATCGATGATGAGCAGGGCCGCTTGCGCGGGCTGTTCAGGAAGGAATGCCGTGCCGTAGATGAATCGGTTGTTGACTGGCAGGAAGCCGCTTTTTTCTGACATGGTTCGTGAAATATCGCTTTTTCAGCGTGTTATGTGGATGTTTCAGGATTTCTTGGAACGTCTTTTAGTAACGTTTGGCGAGGCCTTTGTATTGGGCTGCACCGCTTTGAGGCGGTCTTTTTTGAGTTGAAGCCAACCATGCGAAAGCCATACCATGGCGGAGAGGGTGATCAGTGCATTCAGTCGTGCAAAAATATCGCCGAATCGCGTGTAAAATGTTGTTCCCCAGTCGTTGACGGGAACGTTGTAGAAGCGTGTGTCGGCGATGAAATCGGAGTTGTTCACGTCGTCGCGCAACAAGCCGTGGACACGGCCATTTGGAGAGACAAGACAGGAATGGCTGTTGGAACCGCAACGCAGGAATGGGCGGTGGTTTTCGACGGCGCGGAAGACGACATGCGCCATGTGCTGTTGCGCACCACAGGAGCGGTTGTACCACGAATCGTTCGTGATGGTCATCAGCATGTTGGCTCCGTTTTTCACGAATTCACGGCTAATGTATGGGAAGGCATCTTCGAAGCAGATGTTGACGCCGGCATGGGCGCCGTTTGGCAAGTCGAACACATGGAACAATTTACCAGGCGTAAGATCGCGTCCCATGCCGATGAGTTCGACGAGCCACGGGAGGTATTTGCCGAAAGGCGTGAATTCGCCGAAGGGAACGCGGTGGATTTTGTCGTAGTAGTCGATGACGTGGTCCGCCGGATCGAAAATCGTTTTCATATATTCCGCATGCGGATCGATAAGAAAAGCGCAATTGAAAACGTTCGGCTCCTTTACGTCACGGGAAGTATAGCGAAGATGCGTCGCGCCAATAAGAAATAATGAATTGAATTGTTGGAGGACGTTATTACGGCGGAAACGATAGTCCGGATAATTCAGCGGAGCGGGAACGGCGCATTCCGGCCAGACGACGATATCTGGTTGCTTTTCCGTTGATTTCAAGGCGTTTTCCGTCAATTTCTGGAGGACGTCCATGGCATGTAGGTAGTCTTCCTCCGTCCAGATGCGGGCCTGCGGAAGATCCGGCTGGACGACGAGAGCGTCCAAAGCAGGCGTGTCTTTTTCGACAAGTTTTTCTGGCAGGTTGGCGACGATGCAGACGGGAATCAGAAAAACGGTCAATGTAGCGAAATGCCATGGAAAATTCCGTCTGCGATGCGCAAGAATCATCCATGCGATTTGGGCAAGTTCTGCGGCGAGAACCATGTTGACGAGAACGATGAGAAACGACGCTCCGTATGGGCCTGTCCACGCGGCGGTCTGGATGAGACCATAGCGTTGAAACTGGCTGATTCCCAACTGGTTCCATGAAAATCCAGTCAATAGCCATGAACGGATCCATTCAAGAGCTGTCCATGAAGCCGCTCCGATGATGGAAAGAATCGCAAGCTTGTGGTCGGGGCGGATGAACAAAATGGATTCGCCCGGAATGTGGTTGGCCTTTGGATTCTTCATTGCTACAAGCATGCTGCAAAGCAGGCAATACCAAGCCATCGGGAAGATGGCGCACCAAATGGACAGCAAAAATCCCGCACCGAAACCAACTTCGTTCAACCAGAAGAGGCTGATGGAGAAATGGACGTAGCCGAAAATGTAGCCCACGAGCAGCCGTTGGCGGATGGAGCGCGGCTGCGGCGCAAAGATGAGCGGCACTATGGCGATCCATGCGGCGATGCTCCAGTTCAACGGCGGAAAAGCTATCGCCAAAAGAATGCCGGAGAAGACCGCCGCCACAATCCGCCAGAAGAGCAATGTGCTTACCGCGTATGCCAGATTATCTTCGAGTTTGGAAAGCATCTCTTTATAAATATGGAAAACGGTTTGGCAACGCGGCGGGCGGATGGATTACATCGATTCAAGCGTGTTGATCGTGAGGGCGGAAAGTCCTGCGCGGAGGATGTCTCGGACGCGGGCAGAAAGCTGCAGGCGGGCGGCCTTCAACGATGGATCTTCGGCGTTGAGAACTGGGCAGTTGCGGTAGAATGTGGAGAAATCCTTCGCCAGATCAAGCAGATAGGAGGCAACCGTCGAACTGTCGAGTTCGCGAGCGGCCTTCTGGATGGCTTCGGGGAAGGTCGCGCAGCGAATGGCGAGTTTGCGTTCAGCGGCATCTGTGAGTTTTGACCAATCGGGAGCGGGCAAATCCGACTGGATATCAGTCGCTTTGCGGAGCATGGAGGAGATTCGCGCATAGGCGTAGAGGACATATGGACCTGTGTCGCCTTCGAATTTGATGGAGGCTTGCGGATCAAACATGATGGTGGTCTTCGGATTCACCTTCAGCAGCATGAATTTGAGGGCCGCGAGCGAAATGACATGGGCGCGTTCGTCCAGATTATCGGGCGGTGTTTCGCCGGCCTTTTCAAGCGTCGCCTGGCGGGCGAGATCTTCCATTTCATCCATCAAATCATCGGCGTCAACGACTGTTCCTTCGCGCGATTTCATCTTGCCAGAGGGGAGGTTGACCATGCCGTAGGCCATGTGGACGAGTTTGTCCGCCCACTGGTAGCCGAGAGCCTTCAGAATGGCGAAAAGGACTTTGAAATGGCGGATTTGTTCGTCTCCTACAACCCAGATCTGCTGGTCTGGATTGAAATCTTTTTGCTTAAGTAGCGTCGTCCCAATATCCTGCGTGACATAGACGGACGTGCCGTCGCTACGGAGAACGACCTTCGTGCCAAGCGACGGATCGGTGAATTCGATGATAACAGCGCCGTCGTCACGCTTCTTGAACACGCCGCGTTCGAGTCCGTCTTGAATAATGTCCTTTCCAAGTTTGTACGTCTGACTTTCAAGATAGGTATGTTTGAAAGCGACACCCATGCGTTTGTAGGTTTCCGCGAAACCGTCGAAGACCCACTGATTCATCATGTTCCAGAGTTTGCGGACTTCCGGATCATTGGCTTCCCATTTGACGAGCATGTCCTGCGCGGCACGGCCGATTTCCGTCTGGAGGAATAGTTCATCGTCGTCTTTTTCCGCCAGTTCAGGATGCGCTTCACGCAATTCCTTCAACTGTTTACGATATTCTTTGTCATACGCGACATAGAAGTCGCCGACGAGATGGTCGCCTTTCTTGCCAGCCTTTTCAGGCGTGGTTCCGTTGCCGAACCGCTGGTAGGCGATCATAGATTTGCAGATATGGATGCCGCGATCATTGACGAGATTGATGCGGAAGACTTCATGGCCTGCCGCTTCCAGAATGGATGCCGTCGCCATGCCGACGCAGTTATTACGGACATGGCCGAGATGTTGCGGCTTGTTCGTGTTTGGTGCGGAGAATTCGATGAGAATCTTGCGGCGTTCCGCTTCGGGCAGTTTCACATCCGCGAGAATCTGTCCGTCTGTTTCGACCGTGTCGCGCATGAGGGCGGCGGCATTGAGCGTGACGTTGACGAACGCTTTTACAAGTTCCGCCTTGGCGATGTCAGCATGTTCCGCCAAATACTTCTGGACTTCCGCCGCGATGGCCATCGGATTCTGCTTTAATTGCTTAGCGAGAATGAAGCAGTTGATCGTCAAATCGCCGTCGAAATTCGCGGGACATAGCTCTGGAGCAACGGCTAGATTGGCGACGGAATATTTCTGTGAAAGGAAATCGGACAGGTCTTTGGCAAAACGAAGATTCATAAGATCAATAAAAGCAAATAAATGTAATGGAAAGTAACAATATTACCCAACGGCGGGACGCCGATGGGACTTCCTGCCCGCAGGCGAGACGCACGCGGGACTTCCGCTATCGTGTTTCGCGGATGGCGGCGGAATTGCCGTGTGCGTCGAGACCTTCATTACGCGCAAATGTCTTGATGTAAGGCAGATCGCGCATCAGGGCAGGGCGGTCGTATTTCACGACGCTCATGCGGCGGAAGAATGTCTCGACCGTCAGGCCGGAGAAGAAACGGCCCGAACCGCCCGTTGGCAGGACGTGGGACGGCCCAGCGACGAAATCGCCGACTGGTTCGGGTGTCCATGGGCCAAGGAAGATAGCGCCGCAGGACGTGATCTTTTTGGCGACGTCCTCTGGATTCTCCATGTCGATTTCACGATGTTCGGGGGCGTAGAAATTGGCAAGTTCGGCGGCTTGTTCGCGGCATTTCGCTTCGATAAGGAAGACACCGTGATCCAAAACCTTTTGGACACATTCCGCGCGGGAGAGCTTGGCGGCTTGTTCGAAAATCTCCGCCTGGACTTTTGTGATAAGTTCTTTATCCGTAGAGATCAAGACGGCCTGTTCACGGCCAGAGCCATGCTCCGCCTGTGACAGAATATCCGCCGCGACGTATGCGGGATTGGCCGATTTGTCCGCCAAAACCATGATTTCCGATGGTCCTGCGACGAGATCGAGGGCGACTTCGCCGTACAACTGCCTTTTGGCTGCTGTCACATAAGCGTTGCCCGGCCCGACGATTTTTTCAACTTTGCGGATTGTCTGCGTACCATACCCCAAGGCGGCGACGGCATAGACGCCGCCGAGACGATAGACTTCCGTCGCGCCTGCGATTTTGCAGGCGTTTAGGACGGCCGGATTGACGTTGCCGTCTTTCGCCGGTGGTGTCACGACCACGATTTCCTTCACGCCAGCCGCCTTCGCGATGGCGACGGTGTGCACGACCGTTGAAAGCAACGGCGCAGTGCCGCCCGGAATATAGCAACCGACGCGATCCAGCGGAGCGAACTGCTCGCCGAGCGTGACGCCTTCTCGCGGGGAAAACGACCACGCCTTCGGAATGCGTTGCCGCGCAAAGGCGGAGACATGGTCCACGGCCGTTTTGATGGCTTGGATCGTCTCGTCGTCGATGGCGGGAACGTTGTCTAAATTGACGCGGAAAGTTTCGGGCGTCAGGACGACATGGTCGAAACGCTTTGCATATTCGACGAGCGCGGCGTCGCCGTTGGTTTTCACATCGGCGAGAATCTGCGCGACGCTTTTGTCGATTTGCGGATCGAAGGCGGATCTATTGAGCAGCGGTTTGAGCTGTTCTTGGAAATCGTTGGAATCTTGGAGTATGATGCGCATTTTTTCAAAAATGGGCGGCGTTTCCGCCGCCCTGTGGGATGTTACGGATTATTTGAGTTCTTTAATGTAGATGTTACGGAATTCGAGATGGCTGCCGTGGTGCTGCAGTTCGATCTGCCCGATGGGATAGATTGGCTTTTTGCGGTTCCAGTAGTTCTCCATGACGACGTTGTCAACGACGAGAATGCCGTTGAGCCAGACGGAGACGCGCTCACCGACCATCTTGATGCGGAAGCGATTCCACTGGCCGATCGGATTGTCAGCGATGACGAGCGCCTTGCTCGGATTCTTCTGGTTGTTGTAGAGGCCGCCCGAACCGATCTTCCACTGGTTGGGATCCCAAATCTGAACTTGCGGTGCGCCGCGGAGATAGATGCCGGAGTCGCCGCCGGCCGTGATCTTCCAGTCGCAGTACATGTCGAAGTCGGCGTAGTTCTTCACGGTGCAGAGGCTTCTGCCCCTGCCATCGTAGTGGAGGGCACCGTCCACCACTTTCCAGTGGGCGCGCATCACTTCGTCCGCCTCCTTCTGGGCGGCGGCGAGCTGTTCGGCGTTCATCTTTGCCCGGACTTCGGGGTTGTCAGCGGGGCCTTTCAAGAGTCCTTTCCAACCAGTGAGATCGCGGCCGTTGAACAGCGGAACGTAGCCTTCGGGGGCGACGTTGATCGGTTCGTCTTCATACGGCATGATCGGTTTGATGCGGATGTTCTTGAATTTGACGAGATCGCCATGGCCGAGCCAGCCGATGTGGCCTGTGCGGCGGTCGAGGCCAGGATGTTTGGCGCGGCCTTTGCCGTCCGCCGTCTCTTGGATGTTCGCGATGTCAGCGTCAACGATAACTTGGTCATTGACAATGACTTTGATTTTCGTACCCTTGGCGATGACGTGTTCATGGTTCCATTCGCCGGCGGGCTTCAGAGCGCCCTGTTTGGCGGGCACAACGCCGTAGATGGAGCCGTGGTGCTGCCACGGGGCAAGACCGCCCTTGTGCTTCTTGTAGCCTTCATTGTCGATGATCTGCAATTCCATACCCACGTAGGCGGGATCGCCTTCTTCGGGGGCGCGAACGGCGAGACCGTTGTTGGCGCCGAGAGACAACAGGAAGTCGAAATGGAGCTCGAAGTCGGAGAACTGCCACTGCGTGAGTATCTTGCCACCTTTCTTCGGGTCGCAGAACATGATGCCGCCGTCTTCGATTCCGTAACCGTTGACGCTGCCCATCCAGCCCGTGAAGTCCTTGCCGTTGAAGAGGTTGATGAAACCATCCTTGTCAGCGGGCGGGAGTGGAGGAGCCTTGATGACAGGCTTTTCAGCGGCTGGGAACTGTGCAGGAGCCTTGCCAGCAGCATACGCTTCCAATTCGACGACATGGACATATTTGCCGTTGGGGCCGGGGCCGACGCCCTTTGTGACGTTCAATTTGACATACTGCGCCTTGATTGGCTTGAATTTGTGGACGAAGCCTTGTGCATCCGCTGGAACGGTGTTGTTCGGGACATCCGCGACTTTCGTCCATGTCTTGTTGTCTTCGGAAACTTCGATGTTGTAGGAGTAGGTGCGGCTGCCATCCCAGTAGAAGATCACGCGGGCCGTATCGATTTCAGCAACCTGCTGCATATCAACGGTGATCCACGTGGGGCACTGGTCGGTGTGCCATCCGTCCGTCTTGCCGATCTTGCCGTCGGTCAGGCGGTCGGGAGAATAATGTTCTTCCTGCTGGGAACCGGCCGTGACAGGCTGACGGAAGAGGAGGTTCGGGCCGGCGGCCTTCGGCTGCTTGCCGGTCAGTGAAAAGACTTCCAACTCAACGAGATGGACGGCTTCATTGACGGAATTCTTCAGAATGTTCAGGCGGACGTAGCGGGCCGTGACGGCGGGCACGATCGCATGGGCGATGCCCTGTTCTGTCGCAACTGCCTTGTTGGAGGACATGTCAACGACTTTCTTCCAGTTCTGGTTGTCGTCGGAAACTTCGATGTTGTAGGTGTAGTAACGCGTGCCGTCCCAGTAGAAGGTCGGCTTGATGAAATTGATGGTTTCGGGCTGTTCGAGATCGACGGTGATCCAGCTGGGCCACTGGTTGCCGAACCATGACGCATCACGGTTGATGAGACCGTCAACGGCCTTTTCGGGCGAATGGTTGCCCTGCTGCGGGCAGGAGGTCTTCACTGGCTTGCCGAAAGCGACGTTCACGCCGGCGGGCGGGAACTTGCCGAGCTGAGCCTGCGCTTTCGCCTTGAGGTCGTCATTGCCAGATTTGGCGATGACCTGCTCCAAAGCATTGCGAGCGGGTAGCGTGAGGAGGCCGCGGTCGTTGTTGTTTTGTGAGCAGGCGATCTTTGTGGCGGCAACGGAGGCTTCCGCGACGAGTTCCGGATTTTCAAAGGCGGGGATGACGATGTCTTTCAAGGCTTCGTCCGAACGGATGTCGCCGATGGCGGAGAGGATGAGTTTCTGTTCATCGTTATTGATGCAGAGAGCCTGCGCCTTCTTCAGATTCGCGACGATTTGTGCAGGAGATTTGCCATCCTTCAATGCGGAGACGCGGATGAGGCCGCGGAGAGCGAGCACGCGATGGACGGCGTTGTCCTTCTGGGCGGCGATTTTCTCCAACGCGGGAGCGGCGTTGAAGTTCGGCCAATCCACGAGAGCGCGGACTGCGGCGTTCTTGAGGTCGGCGTCCTGTGTGTCCAAATTGGCGACGACGGCTTCCAGCGCGGGGGCGTTGCCGATCTTGGGCATGGTCTGCAGAAGGATGACTTTCGCGCCGATGGGGGCGTCTTTCAAGGCGGCGACGACGGTCTGGGCGGCCTTTTCGTCAACGCGGGCGACCTGCGTCAAAACAGTCTGTGCACCTTTGCGAAGAGAAGAGCTTTCCGTCTTCAGCATGAAATCAAGAACTTTCTGCGTATCTTCTGGTTTGGCAAGAACTTCCAACGCCTTGAGAGCGGCTTTCGCTTCATCGGCATCACCAGCGAGCATGTCAAACACAGGGGCGCTTTGTGCGACAGCCTTGCGGGAAGCAAGAACTTCCGCCAAAGCGATTTTGCCTTGCTTCGTGGCCTGCGGGATGGCGGCGGCCGCAGTGGCGGCGAAGACGTCGGACTGCTGCCAGCTGAGGGCGTTCTTCAAGACATCGATATCCGCTTTTTCTGTTGCGGCGGCGAGTTTTGCGACGAGGGCTTTGACGCCGTTGTCAACGCCGAAAGCGGTGATGGACTGTGCGGCGGCTTGGCGAACGGTCGGATCAGCATTGCCGAGAGCTTCCGTTACGAAGGGGAGGGCGGCGGGATCAGCGACACGGCCGAGCATGTTGACGATGGCAGCGGTGACTTCCGGCTTGGCCGTTTTGGCGACGGCGATGGCCTTCGGCGTGACGATATCTTTCGGCTGTCCTTCGAGAAGTTTCATCATGGCTTCGCGACGAACAAAATCGCCTTCAACTGCGGCAGCCAACAAGCCGTCAACGGTCGCTTCGGGGCCTTGCGCATCCAAAAGGGCGGTGAGGGAGGCTTCGCCCGGTTGCGCGGCGTAGAACTTCTTGGCGATGTCGATGGCGACTGCCTTGTCTTTTACATTATTAATAAGGAGTGAAAGGGCGCCGGATGCGGCGGCACGCTGGAAGGCGGTTTTGGCCTTCAGTTCGGCGAGCATGAGATCGGCGGCGGGAGCATAACCGATGTCGGCAAGGGCCGTGAAGACGACGGAGCGCTGATGCGGCTTTGCCGTGTCAAGCATCTTGACGAGCAGTTCCGCGGCGGCGGGATCTTTCAGTTTGTTGAAGGCGGGGGCGTATTCAAGAGCAACTTCGGGAGCCGCCTTGGCAGCCGCATCACGCAACGCCTTGCGGGAGTTTTCCGAATTGATCTGGACAAGCGCGAAGATGGCGTATGTGCGGACTTTCGGATTGTCGAGCATCGGAACGATGGCGGGAACTTGCGCATCGCTGCCGCAGAGTTCGAGAGCTTTCACGACGACGCCTTTGGCGACATCGTCAACAGCGGCGGGAATGTTCTCTGCGAGAGCTTCCGCGACGGCGGCGCGTTCTGCATCTGCGCCCGGACGAGATGAATATTGGACAAGCGATTCCAAGGCGAATGAGGCCTGCACGACCGGTTTATCGTTGGCTTCCTTCAAGTTGGCGACGAGTTCCTTGACGCCTTCTTTGCCGAGTTTCTGGAGTTCGACGACGATTTTCTTGCCGTCTGCGGGATTGGCCCATTCAAGCTGGGCGGCCAGTTTCATGGCGCTTTGCGCGGAGACGGCGGCAGCGGCGCTGGCGGCTAAAGCGAAAAGCAGTGATTTCATATCGTTTATACCTCTTGTTAGTGACGTGGCGGAAAGGGGTTACATCAGACTCCAGGGGGAACGCATGGGCTGTTCCGCAAGGCGGTTGGCCTCCGGATCGTTGATGAAGCGCATGGTCACAGGGTCGAAATGCAACTTGCGGCCAGTGCGGATGGCGATGTTCGCGAGATGGACGAGAATGTTGGAGCGGTTGCCGTTCATTTCGTTCAGACCGAACTTCTGGCGTGTGCGGACGGAGATGTTGAAGTCTTTGATCATCGGCTTCATTTCCGGCAGATATTTGACCTGCGCCGCGAGCGATTCCGGTTCCGTACGGAAGCCTGGATAGACCTTTCCAAGAGGCCCTTCGATGTACGGCTTGCCCTTCGTTTCCTGTTCGCCCCATTCGCAGGACTCGAGGATGATTTTGCAACCGTCGGCATATTTCATATAGACCTGTCCCCAAAGGCCGACCGCATCCGGATGTTGCGGCCACGGCGCCGTCGCTTCGATTTCGACAGGACTCGTGTCGTCTTTTCCGAGCATGTACTGGACAGGATCGAGATAGTGCTGGCCCATGTCCGCGAGACCGCCACCGTCATAGTCCCAATAGCCGCGGAAGGAGCCTTGCGTACGGTGATCCGTGAAAGGTTTCCATGGCGCGGGGCCGAGCCAGAGGTCGTAGTCGAGATCGTCCGGAACGGGTTGCGGCGGCAGACCGATTTTACCCATCCACATGGAAGCCTTCCAATGGAAGCCAGTGTGCATGGAAACACGAACGGTCAACGGCCAGCCGAGCAGGCCGGAACGGATGAGGCGGGCCAGCGGATCGACGGTGGAGCCGAGTCCGTAGAAACCGTCGTAGAGGCGGAACCATGTGTTGAGGCGGAAGACGCGGCCATTGCGGCGGACGGCGTCAGCGACGGCTTGACCTTCGGCGATCGTACGAGTCATTGGCTTTTCTGCCCAGACATCGCAACCTGCGTTCAACGCATAGATGTTCTGGAGAGCATGCCAATGCGGCGGCGTGACGACGTGGACGACGTCGATTTCTTCGCTGTCGATCATTTCGCGGAAATCAAGATAAGCCTTGCAGTCGTGGCCGGCCTTCTTGGCGCGTGCGGCCTGAGCTTCACGGCGGGATTTGCGGACATCGCAGACGGCGACGAGTCTAGCCTGTGGATCGTTCAGAACGTATCCGACATGACCGCTGCCCATGCCGCCGACGCCGATAATGGCGTGGTTGATCTTGTCATTGGCGCCACGGCGGCCAGGCCCCGCAAGCACGCTGCTCGGAATGATGGTGAAGCCTGCGCCGGCTGCGGCGCTGGTCGCCAAAAAGTCTCTTCTGTTCATTTTCGGCATGTCTTACCTCTTGTTGTTGTCTGTCCGATATATTAAACTATTTTGATTCAAAGAACGCCTTGTAGGCCTTGTAGCCCATGTAGATATCCAGTTTACCAGCCGTTTCGTAGGGGGCATGCATGGAGAACAGGCCGACGCCACAATCGACGACGTTCATGCCGTAGTGGGCCAAGAAGTGAGCGATGGTTCCGCCGCCGCCGACATCGACTTTGCCGAGTTCGCCCATCTGCCAGATGACTTTGTTATCGTTGAAGATAGTGCGGACTTTGGACATAAATTCGGCGGAAGCGTCTGAAGAACCGCCTTTGCCGCCGCCGCCCGTGTATTTCATGAGGGCGATACCGCAGTTGATTTTCGGCATATTGTGGGGGGAAGAGACATCACCGAAACCGGGGTCGTGGAGGGCGCAGACGTCCGCGGAGAGCATTTGTGAATGTTCGAGAGCGCGGCGCGTCAAAAGATCGGAATATTTGTCAACGGTGAGATTGACGAGTTCGGCGACGGTGTTTTCCATGAAGGTGGATTCCATGCCGGTCTGACCAACGGAACCGATCTCTTCTTTGTCGCAGATGACGGCGGCGGCTGTGCGGGACGGTGTGCCTTTCAGATCGAAAATGGCTTTGACGGCACCGAATGCGCAGACGCGGTCGTCCTGTCCGTAACCGAGAACCATGGATTTGTCCAGACCAAGATGGCGTGCAGGGCCGGCAGGGGTGATTTCGATTTCGGCGGACGCAAAGTCCTCTTCCTCAAGGCCGTAGGTGTCTTTCATCAGTTTGAGGATGCGGAGCTTCGTCTTTTCGCCGACTTCCTTGTCGTCGTGATCTTTATCAATGGGACGGGAGGCGATGAGAACGTTGAGAGCTTCGCCAGGGATGGCGGTGCCGAGGGGCTTGCCGGCCTGATCGCGCCCCAGATGCGGGAGGAGGTCGGTGATGGTCAGAACAGGATCATCTGGCTTCTCGCCGATGTCCAGTTGGATTTTCTTGCCGTCTTTCTTAAAGATGACGCCATGGAGGGCGAGCGGGAGGGTGACCCACTGGTATTTTTTTATGCCGCCGTAGTAATGCGTGTCCAGCAGGACAAGTTTGTCATCTTCATAGAGCGGCGACGGCTTGAGATCGAGGCGCGGGCAGTCGATATGGGAGCCGACGAGATTGAGACCGTTTTCAAGCGGTTCGTTGCCGATGACGGCGAGGAAGAGGGTTTTGCCGTAACAAGAGCGGTAGATTTTCGTGCCGGGCTTGATTTTCTTGCCAGCCTTCACGAGTTCGTCAAAATTCTTAAAGCCTTTCTTGACAGCCATTTGGAGGGCGATGTCATGGGCGAGGCGCTCCGTCTTGGCGTTGGAGATGTAGTCGATGTATTCATCGCAGTAGGCGTCCAGTTTGGCAAGTTCGTCTTTAT
>JAEEGJ010023861.1_pt1 | contig 12769 bp, 7 predicted proteins | sample 8958761 | NCBI WGS metagenome assembly JAEEGJ01 (sample SAMN16246546, study PRJNA631951) | gut metagenome | biome: gut microbiome; feature: rumen; material: RS-attached | host: Bos | place: Iran: Karaj | collected 2018-10
ATACCTTGGTTGACCCAAGTGAGGCCTTCGGGCATGTCGCGCTCATAGTACAACACCTTGTCGACGTGCGTCTCCACATCCTTCATGGTCTGCACCGAGAAACGACCCGTGAGGAGCTCCAGATAGTAGTCGTTGCCTTCCAATTGGCCAAACCAGTTGTCGGAACGACCGCCGCTCATCGAGTGGGGCGTGAGGTCGGCATAGTCTCCAACGAGCAGGACGAACTCAAGGTTGTGGTCCGGGTCGTTGTAGATGTTCTGGATGTAATTCTTGATTTGGGTGTCGTTGTTGCCACCGACTTCGCTCAAGCTGACGATGGTGGTGGGACGACCCGACTGGTTCTTCCAGTCGACAAAGGTCTGCATGGTTTCCATGTATTGGTCGGGGCAGATGACCAGCAATTCGCCGCGGTCTTCGAGGAAGGTGTACTTGGAGTTGCTTTCCTTGAAGTTAATGAAACGGTGGTCGTAAGCTGATTTCGTTTCAGGCGACATCTTGGCATTGGCCTTGCGAGCCGATTTTTGGTTGACACCATTGTCGCTCACCTTGCGCATCTCGATGGTCATGTCATGATAGACGCGCAGGGTCTTCGTCACGGGGTTGTAGGCGAAGGGACGCACCATGATGTTCTGACCACGGAAGTCGCGGATGATGTAAGGCGTTTCAAGATAAGCCTGGGCGGTAGGATAATAGGCATTTTTGCTATACATCGCACCGTAGGTGTAAGCCACGCTTTCGGGGTCGATTTGACGGCTGAAGTTGCCTTTTGAAGGTGCAATCTCAACGTTTTCATAATCGGTAAAAGCGCTCTTGGTCACACGGACCTGCATTTCGGCCATGTCGCCGATGATGGCAGGAACGGGGAATTGGGGGAGGTCGGGAGCACCGGCTTCAAGCATCGAGGCCATCTCGGGGACGGAAACGATTTGCTGAGTGCCGTTGGGAGTGCTCACCCGAGTCAAGTAGAAACCGCTTAGCGAGAAGTCGACCACGACTTGCTGCTCGCTGCTCGAAACCAACTTGACCTCAGGACCTGCAGGAGCATTGCTGCTGATGCTGGTCCAACGTTGGGCGAATGTCATTGCTGACAAAGCCACAAACAGGAGAGAGAAAAGGGCTTTTTTCATGTGTGAATAGATTAATTTTAATGCTTTAATAAAGGTTGCAAAAATACGAAACTTTTTGGTGGTTTATAGTGGTTGAAAGAATTATTTTACCTATAGGTGTCGTTTTTTGTGTACTTTTGCCGACTGAAAGCAATTAACTAACCATGGGATTTTTCTTGAGATTGATATTGACGGGATTGGGATGGTCGTTCGGCGGCCCTCTGGGGGGTATTATCGGGTATGCCATCGGCAGTCTCTTCTCAGGTGGTGTGAGGGTCATCCGCTCTGGAGTGACGGATACCTTTGGCAATACGGAGGAGAAGCGCGACTTTAATGTTACCCTACTCGTGCTATCAGCCGCCGTAATGAAGGCTGACGGCAACGTGAAACGTTCCGAACTCGACTATGTGAAGCGATTTTTCTTGCAGAATTTCGGACAGGAGCGTGCCGAAAACTATATCAAGATGCTTCGCGAAATCCTGCAAAAGGAATACAACATCTATGAGGTGAGCCAGCAGGTGGGACATTATATGGACTATTCCACGCGCCTGCAACTGCTTCATTATCTGTTTGGCATCGCCGACTCTGATGGTGTTATTTCGTCTGAAGAGTTGAGTGTGATCAATACGATTTCCGATTACATGGGCATCACTAACAGCGATTTCCTTTCGGTGAAGGCCATGTTTATCAAGGAGACTGACAGTGCCTACAAGATTCTCGGTATTGCTCCTTCAGCAACCGACGATGAGGTGAAGAGGGCCTATCGTGAGATGGCCAAGAAGAACCACCCCGATTTGGTGAGCAACCTCGGCGACGAGGTGCGGCAAGCAGCCGAGAAGAAATTCCAGGAAATCAACGCAGCTTACGAGACCATCAAGAAACAACGAGGTCTATAAACGAAAAAAGGCAGCCAATTGGCTGCCTTTTTTCGTTTCAGGTTGTCGGATTATTCAACCACGACCTTCTCGATACGCACTTGCGTGCCAGAGGTCAGGCGGAGGAAGTAGACACCCTTGTTCAAGCCGCTGACGCTGATCTGAGCGTTGCCGTTGGCTTGGCCGTTGGCGACCTTCTGTCCCATGCCGTTGTACATCTCGTAGCTGAACTCGGCATTGCCGCTGTTGACGAACAAGGTGCTGTTGACGGGGTTGGGATAGATGGAGAACTCAGCCTCGTTTTCACCGATGGCGTCAGTGTATTCAACGATGACGCACTCGGGCATCGAGAGACCATCTGTGTATTCGGCCACCACACAATAGGTGTAGAAACCATCTTTGTTGACTAAAACGTCGGTGAAGGTGGTTTCTGTCGTCTGACCGATTTCGAGGCCATTACGGCTGATGATGTAGTTGATGGCACCTTCAGGAGCGTCCCAAGTCAAGGTGACGCTGGTGTAGGTGGCTTCGGCTTGCAGGTTCTCAACGGGGTTGAAAGTGCCCACGGGAACACCGCCACCGCAGTTGCAGTCGAATTCGTAGAGCACGCCGCTGTGGACGGATGAAGCGTTGTAGATGATATCACCATCTTCGTATTTCACGGTGAAAGAGCACTCGCTGTCCCAGCTGCCGCTGTTCCAGGTGAGGGTGACATGGACACCATTGCCAATCTCAATGGTATAGGTGGCTGAGTTGCCGCTGGAGATGGTCAAGCTCTGAGAAGGAGTGCCATCGCTAAAGCTGACATTCAAGCTGGCACCATTCCAACCATCGCCGTAGCTGTCGACGAGGTCGAAGATCACGTTGCAGGCGTTCTTGATGACGCCGGCACCTTCGGCAACGAGTCCGCCGTCGGCATTCAAGGTGAAGGTCAAAGGCAGCTGCTCGGTCGTGGGGCATGCAGCGTCAACAGTGATGTTGAACACGCAAGTGGCAACACCCGTCGGGTCGATGGAGCCCACTTCGAAGGTGTTGTTTTCGATGGTGACATATTCGCTCGTTGAGGCAATGCTGGCAATGGCATTGGTGGCCATGTAGTGACCAGTGTTCTTGAACAAAGCGGCAATGGTGAGCGTTTCGCCAGGGACAAATCCACCAGCGCTAGCCATACCGTCGAATTGCAGCACGGCTTCGCCGGCAGTGACGACGGCCTTACCTTCCCAAGTCTCGCTACCACATACGGCAGCAATTTGGATGGTAAATCTGGTGCCGTCGGCAACACCTTCAGCAATGCTATATCTGAAGCCATTGATTTGAGTGGTGGCATCCGGATCCAAATTGCCGAAAGAACCAACACCGTTGAGGATGGTGAGGTTGTCGTCTTCGCAAGTCAGGGTCACATTGGTGGTGCCGTTGGTAGGTTGGGTACCCACGTTCTTGAAGGTGATGCTCATCGAAGTCTCATCGCCAACGTGGACGTTAGCGGGAGTGAAGCTGTCGACCGTAACGAAAGCGCCGTCCAAAGCAGCAGCAGGAATGACGTTGGTGTAAGGAACGTATTGCGGATGGGTCACGCAGATGGTGACATCGCCACCGCTTGTGATGGGCTGAATCGGGATGTCGGCCGTGCCGCTCTCACCAATCATGCCGGCGCCGTAGAGGACACCGTCCTTGGAGATACCAACGTAAGAACCGGGATTGGCACTGACGGTGAAGTAGTCCATGCCGATGGGCAGGGTGGGCATGTGGCTGATGGTGTTTTCAGTGGGTTGGATGCGGAAAGGCAAAACGGAACCATCACCCAAAGTGTGGTAGGCTTGCCAGTCGTAGAGGGTGCTGCAGTGCAGTTCATAGCCGAGGGCTTGGGCAGCATTGCTAGCCAAGTTACCGATGAACATCATGGAAGTGACGGTGTTGTAGGCGTCGTCAGTCCACATGGCATCGTAGAAGCCCATGGTGGTCTCTTCATAAGAAGGCATGGTGCCGTCATGGCGACTAGTAGCACCTACGCCGAAGTAGTAGTCGTTGAGCCAGTAGGTCGAAGGGCAGGAACCGATGTAGGCATAGGCGGCCTTGTTCTCGGCACGCACCATGGCCTCACCGAAGCAGGTGCCTGTGATGCCCCAGTCGGCAGCCTCGCAGCAGTTACCCATAGCGAGGAAGTACTTGTGCTCGTTGGTCAGGTTGTTGACATCGCTGACGGTGAAGCTAGGACCAGCCCAGCTGGTGTTGGAGCCGTGGGCGGTGTAGTTGGCGAAGCCGACACCGGTGTTCAGGTGTGAGTAGCAACCGGAATACTGGCCGTGACTGTATTCGTACACATTGGCATAGCCATGTTCTTCATTGTAGTAATAGTTGGTGGCATACCAAATGGTGGGACGACCCACAGTGACACCCCAACCGCTGTCTTCACCAGCGATGAGGAGCACGTTGTTCAGATAGCTCGGGTCGGGCATGGTGTACTGCTCATATTCGAGGGCCTTGTTAATCATGGCCTGCATCTGAGCCACGGTCTCAGCGGGGAAACGGCTGTGGTACATGTCGGGATACTGGTCGCCGTCGACGCTCGAATACTGGAGGTCGGTGACGCAGTGGGTCTCGCTACCCGTGGCACTGGCGGCCACTTGGTTCTTGTCGCCCATGATCATCAAGAAGGTGGGAGCTTCTTTGTCGTACTCTTCTTGGATGAAGGCACGGATGGCAGCGGCGCTGGTACCGATTTCATCGGTGTAGTTGATGTTCAGGTAGAAGCCCTTCGTGGTCTTCCAAGCATACCAAGGCTGCAGGCATTCCTCGAACATACGGTCGGCGATGATCAGCATGTGGACAGGATTCTGCCAGAGGTCGGGGTGTTCGTCATAGACGTCGTCGCGCCAGTTGAACATCTGGTCATAGATGTTGGCGAAATAGGGGCTGAAGGTACGAGCAAACTCGTTGTAGGCAACCGATTTGTCATATTGGCCGTAGCTCACTTCGACTTCGATGTCGTTATAAACGAGGATGCTGTTGGTTGCAGCGTCGTATTGCACAGGATTGACCGTCAGGGCACCGATCTGGATGCCACGCATCGTGCCTTGGATCTTCACCTCGGCGATGGGACGGTTGACGAAGCCCTTGGTGGCGTATGCTTTTTCGCTGTAGGCAAAAGGCACATCCTCAGGCTTCTGGTCCTTGCGGATCATGGGTTGCATCGGGGTGACTTTGTTGATGCCGTAGTCAGCAAGACGATAGGTGCTTGTGCTGTAGCTCTTTACCTTGACGGAGAGGTCTTTTGCACCGTAAGGGACAGCAATAAGCTTGTTGGCAGCAGGCAGCATGGGTTCGCCTACGTTACCTGAAGGATAGGTGCCGTCCATCGTGATGGTGGAGAACACGCCTTTTTCAGTGGAAACTTCAGTGGCATCGATGCTGCTGAAGGAGAAGGAGGCTGTAAAGCCGTTGTCAGTTACTTGGGCACAGTTTTGTGCCGATTTGGCGACGCCGAGTTCGATGTGCTGAGCCATCACTTGGGTGCCAAACAGCAATCCCATCATCAGGAATGCTGCGGTGAGTAAACCAAATTTCTTCATTTTTTGATTTTAATGGATTGATATTTAAAATGTTACTTGATTTCTACCAAGGGTAGCTGTCTAAACGGCAAAAATAGGAATAATTCCGAAAACGTAGACGTGGAATCTGCAAAAAAGTTACAGCTGAAAAGAAAAAAACCGTATAGGCTTATTTGCCTTTTAGGATGCGCTTGTAAACTTTTTCATTGCCAAGCACTTCCATGGCTTTTTGTATGCCAGGGTCGACAGAGGCCATCACCTGGTAGTATTGTTGGGTATCCCAAACATTGCGGGCGATCAAGGCCTTCATCTGCAAGAGGATGAACTTCTCGGAATGTGCAAATTGTTCATCGTTCCATTCCACCTTGGCTTCCTTGGCGGCTGTCTTCAGCCCGTCAACAAGGTCTTTGTCGACGACGAAGTCCTTGTTGAAGTTGTCGAAATCACCAAACTTGGCCTTGATTTCGTCACGGTGTTTCAAACCGTAGTCAGTGGTGAAGCGGTTCAAGGCTCCCTTGCGGACGAGGTTGGTGTAGAGCTTGCTGTTGTAAGCCGTGTCGACAGGGATGAAGATGTCGGGCATGATGCCGCCACCGCCGTAAACTGTGCGACCACCATCGGTCTTGTATTTCAAAGAGTCAGGGAAGTGGATGCTGTCGGCATGGAAGTACTCACCGTTCTTTAGGCGCTTGGTCATCTCCTTGGCATAGTCCTCGGCACCGTTCTCATAAGGCCGCTGGATGCAGCGACCCGAAGGGGTGTGGTAGCGCGAGGTGGTGAGGCGCATCTGTGAGCCGTCGGGGAGGTTGAAAGGTCTCTGAACCAAACCTTTGCCGAAGGAACGGCGACCGATAACCACGCCACGGTCGTGGTCTTGAATGGCACCCGAGAGGATCTCGCTGGCCGATGCCGAGCCTTCGTCGATGAGGACTACCAGTTTTCCGATGGTGTAAAGGCCTGCTTTAGTACAACGCCATTCCTGATAGGGCGAATGAATGCCTTCGGTGAAGACAACGAGCTGGTTCTCCGAAAGGAATTGGTCGACAAGTTCAATAGCAGTGTTGAGGTATCCTCCTGTATTGCCGCGTAGGTCGAAGATCAGCGACTCCATGCCTTGGGATTTCAGTTTGGCAAAAGCATCCTTGAATTCATGTGTCGACTCTTGTGCAAAGCGGTCGAGTTTGATGTAGCCGACATGGTTGTCGAGCATATAGGCGGCATTGATGCTGTTCAACGGAATCTTGTCGCGGGTGATTTCGAAGTCAAGAAGCTCAGGGTCGTTGCCGCGCTTCACGCTGACGGTGACCTTGGTGCCTTTCTTGCCGCGCAGGTGCTTCTGCACGTATTCATTGTCGACCTTCTTGCCAAAGCATTCCTCGCCGTCAATCTTGATGAACTGGTCCCCGGCCATGATGCCGACTTTTTCTGAGGGACCGCCGGCCGTTGGGCTGATGACGGTGATGGTGTCACGGATGAGTTGGAAGGTCACGCCGATGCCTTCGAAACTGCCCACGAGGGGTTCGTTGGCCTTTTGCACGTCTTTTTTCGAGATGTAGGCCGAGTGGGGATCGAGTTCTTTCAAGGCTGCAACGATGGCGTCTTCCGTCACCTTGTCCATGTTGGTGGTGTCGACATAGAAATTCTCGATGAGATATAGGACAGTACCCAGTTTTTGGGCGTTCATCTGCGCCTTCGTCTGGGGCTTTTGTGGTGTGTTAGGTTGAATTTGGGCAGCTGCGGAAACCGAAACAAGGCAGACAGCAGCGAATAAGAATGCTTTCAGTGATTTCATAGGCCGATTTTTTTGGCCTGCAAAGTTACGAAAAATTTCTGTCACATTCTCTGATTGCTACGTATTTGATTTGAGTGGCCTTACTGCAACCTGAAATTGACGGGTAAGGTGTAAGTAACCCTGACTTTCTTTCCGAATGCCTCTCCGGGAATCCATTTCGGCATCATTTTTACTACACGGACGGCTTCTTCGCTACAACCTCCTCCCACGCCTTTTGCAACCTCAATATTTGTAATCGTACCATCAGGCTCGACGACGAATCTGACATAGACAGTACCGCTGTAACCGTCTTCTCTGGCGCGTTGTGGATAACGTATATTCATGGCAAGGAATTCGTACATCTTAAACTCTCCGCCAGGAAAAGTCGGCATTTTTTCCACCGTGGTATAGATTGTTGTGTCGATGGGAGGCGCGACAATCTTGAAATTGATGGGCAGTACCATATCCGTTCTGACAACGATACCGCTTTGCTTTCCCGGATCCCAGTTGGGCATTTCTTTTACGACTCTAACCGCTTCGGCATCGCATTCTTCGCCAATGCCTCTCTTCACCTCGACATTGGAAACAACTCCGTCCTTCTCGATAACAAAACCGACGAACACCTTGCCTTGAATTCCCTTTTCTTTTTCTGCAGGTGGATAATGCAGATTGTGTTTCAAGTAGGCCACCATGGCAGAGTCACCCCCGGGGAAAGTGGGCGGTTCTTCAACGGCGATAAAGATGACGGTGTCGTTGTCGTGTTGGACTTGGGCATAGGTTAGACTTGCCGTAAGCAATATCAGGGTGGTAAATAATAGCTTGATTTTCATTTTCCTATTTATTTATGCCGCGAAAATAGCATTTTTTTTCGAAATGGCTTTGCTATTGCCTCAAAATCTCAAAAGTGTTGTCCTCGTTGAGTTTGATGATGGTGGAGCTTTTGGGCTTGCAGAAGCTGTCGTGGTAGAGCTGCACCACATAGTCGACCGAGTTCTTGATTTCATCGCAGATGTCGCTGAAGATCATCGATGAAGGTTGCCCAGTTAGGTTGGCAGATGTTGAGGTAATGGGCTTACCGAGGCGACGGATGACTTCCTTGCAGAACTCGTTGTCAACCACGCGGATGCAGATGCTCTTGTCGTCGGAAACGGCCTTGGCCAAGTTCTTGCTTTCGGGATAGATGATGCTTAGTGGGCTTTTGGCTCCCTTGATGAGGTCGTAAGCGATGGCGGGTACATTAACCACATAATCCTGAAGCCTTTCCACCGAATCAACGAGAATGATGAGGCTCTTGTTGAGCGGCCTCTGCTTGACGGCATATACGCGCAGGCAGGCCTTGTTATTGGTAGCATCGCAGCCCACACCCCAGATGGTGTCGGTAGGGTAGAGGATGGTCTTCCCAGCTTTCAGCGCAGCTACTGTGCGTTCTACTTCTTGTTCAAATGCTTCTTCCATAATGGTTGTTTTTTATTTGGGTATCACTTCCCCCTTGGTCGTCATTGCGGGCTTGACCCGCAATCTCCTAAGCGAGAGGGTTTTGTCTTTGCGTTCAGGAGATGGCGGATCCTTGTCTGCCATGACGGTTAAAGGCTCTGTTCTCGTTCTCCCATTATTGTTTCTCTTTGATTTTCTTTCTTAATAGATTGTATTTATGCCTATTGGCCTGCATCATCGTGCGGCAGATGCTGAATCCGGTCTTGCCGTAGAGGAAACCACCTTTTATAATATAGGTACGGATGAAATTGATGCTAGGGCTGAAGAGCCAAGGCAGAATGCCTGTCTTCTTGCCGCGTTCGTAGTACGACTGCGCGCCCAGTTCGGCAAAGTGGAACTGCTGCTTGCGGAAGGCCTCGGGGGTGTCCCAGGAATAGTGTAGCAAGTCGCCGTGCAACAGGGTTTTCTTTGGCGTTTCCTTGTAGTTCAGCCACTCATGGATGATGCCTTCCCACTCGGCGAAACCGCGCCGCCAGATGCGGATCTTGGTCTCAGGATAGAGCCCACAGCCTTTTACCCACTGGCCGCAGTAGTTGTTGAGGCGGTTCATAGCGAAGACCTCGTTTTCGGCAATTTCCTTGTCTTTCAGTGCCTTGATGGATTGCTTTAGCTCATCCGACAAGGTTTCATCAGCGTCGATACTGAAGATGAGGTCGCAGATGGCGAGGTCGTCGGCGAGGTTCTTTTGGTCAGAGTAGCCGAGCCAGTCTTGAGTGAAGAACTTCACGCCGTAACGGTCGCAGATGGCCTCGGTCGCATCAGTGGAATGCGAGTCAACGACGATGATTTCGTCGGCAATATCCTTTACAGAGTCAAGGCATTGCGCGATTTTCTGTTCCTCGTTGAAGGTGATGATGACGACCGAAAGGGTGTTCATGGATGCAAATTTTCCGCAAAAATAGTCTTTTTCTTTGGAATTGCTTCGAAAGAAAAATAATATTCAATGTAGTTAAAACTGAGAAAAAACCAGTAAAATGTTGTATCTTTGCTTCATAATAATAAAACTAACAAATAAGAACATTATGACTAGGAAAACAACGTTTACTACATTGGTTTTCATTCTCATTTTAGCAGTGATCGCCTCATGTAAAAAAGACAACGATAGCAACCAACCAATTCCTGAAAATCCTGACGCTCCAGTCGTTTTTTATCAAATTCCACCTATCAACGAATACATTCCAGAACGACTATTCCATTTATTTGACTCCCTCAATTTACTGTATTATGGTGATAAGCCACCTACTGTTATGGGTGATTTCATGGCTGATTCAATGAACGTATTCATTGTGAACACTGTCTCTGAAAGCCTGTATTCTGGATTGGTGTCAGGTGTTATCTTTCCAGAACCGCGTTATTTTGAATTTAAAAATCAAGGGATTGACACACTTAGCTTAACTTACAAAAGCCCATATGGTGTTAATACTCCTGAAGTCCCGTTCTATTTTATGGAAAGGTCTGATACGGATAGCACCTATTTCCGTGTCAAGAGCGACGTTGTGCACTTTATCAATGCCCCAGTCACTCCAACTTATTTCAAAAGCGGTAGGTTTACAGTTGAGGATTTCAAACATGCCTATATCATAGGAAATAGCGAGTATTTTACCATCTATTATTATGAGATTCGCTATAACAAGACAAACATGCCTGTTGCCAATTCCCTACCAATGAATGCAATCATAATATCGGGCAAAATGTCCACCGATAGCGAAGGTAACGTTATAATTGAAGATTTTTGGTATGGAATGGAGACTATGATATACTACAGCCAAAGTGTTAATCTTTTATACTCTCCAAACCCTGGAGACGTTATCATAATGAAGAGCCTTAACACTATCATTCAAGGTAGTTGTGATGATTAAACCTTCGTTAAGTCGGTTTAGAAATAACCTCTTCGCTGCTTTCCGAAAATTTCCTATCTTTGCACCTCATTTGAGCAAACAATGCCTATCGGAATCCCCATCTGGATGTTAGCTTTGGCGCTGCTGGCTGGTTTGGCAGCGGCCACATTGTTGTATTTCCGCAACAAGAAACAACACTACAGCAAAGCCTTGAATGTCATTTTGTTTGCACTGCGAACAATGATGGTTGGCTTGGTGGTTTTGCTGCTTTTCAACCCGCTGATAAGGCAGAGGTTCAGTTCAGTGGAAACGCCAACCATTATCCTTGCCCACGATAATTCTTCGTCCGTCGTCCTTTGCAAGGATTCGGCGTTTTACAAAAAGGATTATCTTACCCAGTTTGAGCAGTTTAGGAAAGACTTGAGCGCTGATTTTCAAGTTGATGAATACCTTTTTGGTGAGGAAGTCCGTGATTTCGAGCAACTCGATTTCTCCGACCAACTGACGGACTTGTCGTCGCTTATAAAGACTTTGGACAGAAGATATTACAAACGCAATGTGGGGGCGGTGCTATTATTCTCCGACGGCATCTACAACCGTGGCTTTGAGCCGGAGTTGGTGGCGGAGAACTTCCCGTTCCCCATCCATACCGTCGTTTTGGGCGACACGGTTTCTTATCCCGACCTCGCCATCCGCAATGTGCATTATAATAAGGTGGTGTCGCTCGGCGCGACCTTCCCCATCCGCGTGACTGTTGCCGCCCGCGACTTGGCCGGACGCAAGGCCCAGCTGACCCTCAAGGAAAGTGGTCGCCTTATCGAGAAGCGCGACATCGAGATTCCGTCCAACCGCTTCTCCAAAGAAATTGACTTCATGCTCGATGCCGCCAAGAAAGGCGTGATGGCCATCGACATCGAAGTCAGCGGCATCGCCGAGGAGGAGCAACTGCTCAATAATGTGCGGCATATCTATGTCGAGGTGCTCTACCAGAAATACAAGTTGCTCTGCGTGGCCGCCTCTCCGCATCCCGACTTGGGCGCCTTGCGCAGCGTTTTGAATGACAACTATGAGGTGGACTTTTGCTTTGGCAAGGAGACTCTGCCCGAGTTCAGCAACTATGACTTGGTCATCCTGCATCAAGTGCCTTCGGCGCGAACGGATTTCAATGCCTTGAAGACACAGTTAGACAAAAACGTGAAGCTGCCCGTTCTCTTCATTGTTGGCAACGATACCGACCGCGATATGTTAAGCAAGTTGCAGAATGTCTTTGCCTTGCATTCTGGCGCGACCAACACCCTGATGGATGTCAAGGCGCATCAAAACACGGCCTTCTCGACCTTCACCTTTGATTCGAAGTCGGAGCAACTCATCGCGAAATACCCGCCTTTGGCCTTGCCGCATCTGGAAATTAATGCCTTGAAATCGCATGATGACCTGCTTTTGCAAGAGGTGATGGGAATCAAGTCGGGCCTGCCGCTGTTGAGTTTTGCCAACGACGGGCGGAAGATGGCTTTCCTGTTTGGCACTAACGTGTGGCGTTGGCGGTTGTATGAGTATTACCAAAACAAGAACCACGATGTTTTCGATGAGATGTTCTCCAAGTCGCTGAAGTACCTGCTGTTGTCGGCCAACGACGGCTCTGCCATCTATGCCAAGGAGACTTACTATAGCAACGAGCCCGTCATCATCACCGCCGAGTTGCGCAATCCGAACAACGAACTCGTGACCGACCCCGATCTGACCATTCAAATCGAGAACAAACTGACTGGGGAGACCTACGACTACACCTTCTCGAAGCGCGACCACGATTATGAATTGAACGCTGGCCTTTTGCCCGAGGGCCTGTATACCTATAAGGTACAAGCGCAGATGGGCGAGCGCAAGATCAATGTGAACGGCACCTTAAGTGTGGTGGCCATCGGCATTGAGGCACAGCAACTTACTGCTGACATCGACCGTATGCGCACCATCGCCCGCCTGACCAACGGAAACTGCTATACTGCCCGCGAGTTGCAACAACTTTTTGCCGATTTGCACAATGATTCGCGCATCACGAGCGTTGAACACCACGAGAGCCGCTTCGAGGATTTGATCCACTCCAAGTGGATATTCTTTGTCCTTATCGGTCTTGCCGCCG
>JAEEGJ010023865.1_pt1 | contig 12767 bp, 10 predicted proteins | sample 8958761 | NCBI WGS metagenome assembly JAEEGJ01 (sample SAMN16246546, study PRJNA631951) | gut metagenome | biome: gut microbiome; feature: rumen; material: RS-attached | host: Bos | place: Iran: Karaj | collected 2018-10
CACTGCATAATACTTCTCTCTTCTGGAGTAAAGCGAGGGAACTGTTTTTTTAAGATTACGTCAGAAATTCCAACCTTACCTACATCGTGGAATTTGGCAGCGATTTTTAAATTATCGCGGAATTTATGGAATTCTTCTTCAGGGATATTATGATTAAAGGCCCAGCGGTCATAAATTTCCAGAGAAAAGAGGGAAACACGTTCACAGTGAAAAAAGGTTTCCTTTGGATCGCGAAATTCAGACATTTTAAGGGTACGCTTAACCATGTTACTTGTAACATAAGCATTCAATAAGGCCTGGACAGCAGAGTTTGCAAAATGTGTAATCAGCAGTTCATCCTGTTCATCAAAATAAGTTACGTTTCCGTTTTCATCAAGCTTGTTTATAATCTGAAGAACACCCAGCAGTTTGCCGTTAGCCATTTTTAATGGAAATGTAAAAATAGATTTTGTTCTGTAATCTGTAAGAAGATCTGTATTTTTACCAAATTTATAAGGCTTAGATGCAGGGATTTTATAAGCATCTTTAATATTCAAAGGAATTCCGGTTGAAGCGACATATCCACAGATAGTCTTTTCATCCATTGCAAAAGTGAAATTTGTATAAGGAAGCTTTTCGCCAGGGGCAAGTTCTTTTAAGTGAGTATCATTCTGACCATATTTAATACGGATTCTGGAACCTTCAACAACATAAATTGAACCGGCATCAGCATTTACGATTTTTCTTGTTTCAGTCAAAATGCATTCAAGCAAAACATCAATATCTTGAATTTCGCCGAGATGTCGTTCTATTCCGATGATTAATTGCAGCTTATCTTCTTGTGTCTTTTTATCTTCCATTAACTTTCTCACTTATGATGCTTTTATAAAAGTATATAATACATCAGTAAATATTATCTTAGAAAAATACAAAAAATCAAGAGTTAATTTAATGCGATTGAACATTATTTTATTTGGAATTATAATAAAATGATAAAATTTCAAATAAGGAATCATTATGAAAAACATTCAAAACAAGTGGATTCGGGGTGCAATTCCGGCTCTGCTTCTTCATTGCAGTATCGGTACTGTATACTGCTGGTCTATTTTTAGTCAGGAGATTGCTAACTACATCGGTTTTTCAAAAGGTGCAGTTGAATGGGCCTTCAGTTTTGCAATTTTCTTTCTTGGTATGTCGGCAGCTTTTCTTGGTGGACTTGTTGAAAAAAACATCCACAAATCTTCGCTGATTGCTACTATCACCTTTGCACTTGGTATGGCAGGAACAGGCTTTTTTATCTGGTACGGCGGAAAATGTCTGCAGGCAGGACATCCAAGTGTACTTGCTCTGATTGGTATTTATGTAAGCTACGGCTTTATTATGGGTATTGGTCTTGGTACGGGTTATCTTTCTCCGGTTAAGACTTTAATGCTCTGGTTCCAGGATAAAAAAGGTCTGGCAACCGGTCTGGCTGTTGCAGGTTTTGGTGCTGCTAAGGCTATTGCTTCTCCTATCATGCAGGGAATGCTTGATAACATGGGACCAACCGGTATTTACAAGATGTTCTATATTCTTGCCGGTGTTTACTTTGTAATGATGTTTGTAGGCCACCTTATTCTTGCTAAACCGGAAGGCTGGGTTGAACCTCAGAAAAAATCAAAGGAAGAGGGAATTATTGCAACCCTCAAGACAGAACCAATTACTTCTTACATTGGTATCTGGCTTATGTTCTATATCAACATCACTTGTGGTCTTGCAATTATCAGTCAGGAAAAAATGATTGTTAAGTGTGTAGGCCTTGGTGCTTCTGCAGGTCTTATTTCTACAATTTCTGCTTTGTTCAATGCAGGTGGTCGTCTTGGATTCTCTGCCTGGGCAGACAAGATGAAGGACCGCAATACAATTTACAAAATGATTTTTGCACTTTCTATTATTTCTACACTCATTGTTTTGTTCACAAAGGGAATTGCAAATGGAGCCGGAAACGTTCTCCTTATCATCTTTGTACTTGCTTTGATCTTCATTGTAAACGCAGGCTACGGTGGCGGTTTCTCTAACGTACCGACACTTCTTTCTGATCACTATGGTATGGGTAACATTTCTGCAATCCACGGAATTACACTTTCTGCATGGGCTTTTGCAGGACTTACCGGAAACCAGATGGCTTCTTACATCGTAAAGCACACAGGTGCCTTTATTGATGTTCACGGAGTTCAGGCCAATCCAACCGGTTACCAGAACGTTCTTATCGTAACAACAATCTTGTACGCCGTTGCAATGTGTCTGTGTCTGTTCCTCGTAAGACCTATGAAGAAGAAGATTCAGGCTGCGGCCTAAATGAAATATACTGATCTTAATCTCCCTGCTGCCGGAGACACCGTTGTTGTTGGTCTTAGCGGCGGGGTAGATTCCACCCTTACAGCATATATGCTCAAATCCCGCGGTTGCAAAGTAATTGGTGTTACTATGTCGCTGTGGGATGATTCATTTCCTGTTTTGCGTGATGAAAACGGACAGCCAAAGGCTTTAAAAGATGCCTGCTTTGGTCCCGGAGAAGCCGACGACATAGAAGAATGCAAACGCTTCTGCAAAAAATACGATATTGAATATCACGTAATTGACGTAAAAGAAAAATACAAAAAAGAAGTAATCGAATATTTTAAGGCAGAGTACAGGGCAGGGCGAACTCCTAATCCTTGTATTCGCTGCAACCGCATGATTAAGTTTGGCGCTCTTATGCAAGGGGTCCGCGAGCTTGGAATTGATTTTGATTATTTTTGTACCGGTCACTATGCAAAGGTTGTTCGGCCGGACGAAGGACTTTTTGGAACAGACATCCGTCCTGCAATGATTGCGGGTGCCGCAGATGTTTCTAAGGACCAGACTTATTTTATTTACCGTGTTCCAAGCGAAGTACTGGAGAAGGTTCGTTTTCCTCTTGCTCTTATGAAAAAGGAAGAGGTTTTTAAGCTTGCGCGCGAGCTTGGACTGGAAGCTGCTGAGCGAGATGAAAGCCAGGACTTTGTAAGCGCCGAATATTTTGACCTCCTTTTTGCAGATGTTCCTAGTAAGCCGGGTGATATAATTGACCTTGACGGCCACGTAATCGGACACCACCGCGGTATTGAACATTACACGATCGGTCAGAGACGCGGTCTTGATGTTGCAGTCGGTTACCCGGTTTATGTTCACTCAATAGACGCAAAAAATAATGTTGTCGTATTAGCACCAAATGCGGCCCTTGATTCTGTGGGCTTAATTGCAGATGACTTTGTATGGGCAGGTGGCGTAGAACCACCGGATGGCTTTAAGGCTATGGTAAAAATCCGTCTTGCAAGTAAACAGGTTCCGGCAACTATCGAGCGCTATACTCCTGCATCCGATGACGACTACAACTATCACGGCCAGGTTTGGAAGGTAACTTTTGAAAATCCACAACGCGCCATTGCACCAGGCCAGTCTGTAGTGCTTTACGAAGACGGTGTGATTGTCGGTGGTGGTGTAATAAGTAAGGCAATCAGATAAGGCTAACTATTGACACAATCACAAAAAATAACTATATTATAAGTACATTTATAATATAACTATTATTAATGGATTCGGTGCTCCCGAGTCCATTTTTTTTACCAGAGGCTTATGGATTACATACCTTATAGCAAAATTAAGTATTATGATGAGTGCGCACCGCTCGTAGAAGGAATGGGCTACAAATTGGTAGACCTTAAAATTGTTCCTGCAAAGACAATCACAAAGATTTCTGCAATCATTACAGGAACAGATCCGGCACAAAACATTGGTGTTAATGACTGTGCAAAGGTTCACCGCGTTCTTCTTGCAAGACTTGAAGCACTTCTTGGAACAGAAGAAACAACCATGGAGCTTACTTCTCCTGGAATCGAACACAATATCAAAAATGCAGCAGAATTTGGCGTATTTACGGGCCGCGAGGTTCGTGTATGGGACATAACTGTAAACGACTGGGTTGGCGGAACAATCTCTTCCGCAGACGATAAAAGCGTTACGCTCAAAACAGAAGATGGTAGCGAAAAAACAATAACTTTTGAAAATATAGCAAAAGCTAAATTTGTATATAATATATAAAACAATATTAAGGAGTTTTTTATGTCAGAAATGGCAGAGGCAATTCGCCAGTTAATTCAGGAAAAAGGTTATTCCGAGGATTCGGTAAAGCAGACAATTGAAAAGGCACTTAAGGCTGCATATAAACGTACCTATGGAACCGATGAAAACGCAATCGTAAAATTTGCAGATGATATGTCGGATGTTTCCATTTATTCACGCAAGGTAGTTGTAGACGGTGTTTACGACCCGGTACGCGAGTACGAGCTTGAAGATGCTAAAAAGCTTAGTGAAGATCTGGAAGAGGGTGACGAAATTGACCTTCTTGAAGATCCAAAATCCTTTGACCGTTCTGCCGTAGCTACAGGTAAGCAGACTGCACACCAGGGCTTGAACGAAACATTTAAAGATTCCCTTTACAATGAATATAAAGACAAGGTTGGAGAAATCATCATCGGTTATTACCAGCGCGAACGCAACGGCAACATTTACGTTGACCTTGGAAACGGCGGTAAGCTCGAAGGTGTTCTCCCTGTAAAGTATCAGTCAAAGCTCGAATTCTACGAAAAGAATGACCGCATTAAGGCTCTTATTCACGAAGTAAAAAAGACTTCTACAGGACTTCAGCTCATTCTTTCACGCAGTGACCCTCGTCTTGTAAGCTCAATCTTGGAAAAAGAAGTTCCTGAAATTGCAGATGGAACTGTAGAAATTACAAAGATTGTGCGCGATGCAGGCTATCGCACAAAGATTGCCGTTTATTCAAAGCGCGAAGAAGTAGATCCTGTTGGAGCTTGTGTTGGTCTTAAGGGTATTCGTATTCAGAATGTAATCCGCGAGCTTTTGAACGAAAAGATTGATGTACTCCGCTGGGATCCGGATCCTGTTGAGTTTATTAAAAATGCACTGTCACCTGCTCAGGTAAACCGTGTTCTTATTATGGATGCAGACAAGAGACAGGCACTTGCAATTGTAGAAGAAAGTCAGTTCTCATTGGCAATTGGACGTCAGGGACAGAACGTTCGCCTTGCAAACCGCTTGTGCGACTGGAACATTGACGTTAAGACTGTTGAACAGGCTGCCGAGCTTGATCTTTCTTCCTTCAGTACAGTACAGAATGCTCATGCTCTGTTTAATGATGAAGTTGCAGAAGAAAGCTACGATGAAATTACAACAGTTGCAGAGCTTCCTGGAGTTGATGAAAGAATTGCCGGACTTCTTAAAGAAAACGGAATTGAAGAGATTCAGGATTTTGTTGAAGCCTACGATGAAAACAGAATTAATATTGAAGGCGTAACAAAAGAAGATTTGGATGCTGTGAACGAACTTATCAATCAGAATGTTGAGTTTGTTGAAGAAGATGAAAACGCAGAGGAAGTTGAACAGACTCAGGGAGACGAAGCCGCTGACGAAACACAGGAAGAACAGGCTGATGAAGAAGAAGCTGAATACTTCTGTCCTGAATGCGGTGCAAAGATTACCCTTGATGACAAGGTTTGTCCTAACTGCGGAAGTGAACTGGTATTTGAAGAGGAAGAGGAATAGAATAATATATGTCAGAAGAAACTGAAAAGAAACCAAAATTTGAAGTTCACAAGAAAAAGCAGGATTCTGCTCCTGCGGCAACTCCCGCTGCTTCTACAGGCGCCGCTGCACCTGAAAAGAAGAAGGTTGTCGTAGTAAAGAAAAAGTCTGCTGCTGCACCTGCATCTGCCCCTGCAAAAAAGGTAGTTGTAAAAAAGCAGGTTCCTTCAGAACAGAGCGCAGACAAAAAGGCAGAAGGCACTCCTGCTGCAAAGACTGCTGCTAAAACAGAAAGTCGTGGACACACACCTTTCGAACTTAATCCTTCACGCCCAAATGTAAAGGCAGGAAACCTTTCTGATAAGGGACGTAACCAGAATAAAGGTAATAACCGTAATCAGTTTGGAAACGGAGCCAAAGGTAATTTTAATCGTGATGGTTCAAACGGCGGCGGCTTTACAGGAGCACAGGCTCGTCAGGGCTACCAGAACCGTGAACGCGATGGCGGAAAAGGTAACTTTGCCGGAAAGCAGGGCGGCTTTAATAAGGGCGGCCAGGCTGGAGGACAGCGTTTTGGCGGTGGAGCCGGCGGTGGTTTCCGTGGACCTCGTCCTGGAATGGGTGGAGCTGGTGCTGCACCTGCAATGCCTATAGATAATTCACGTTCTCAGGGTAAAAAGGCTGCTTACAAGGGTAAGAAGCAGATTTACAACCGCAAGGACGAAGAGCAATACGACGACAAGTTCTTTGAACAGAAAAAGAAGGTTGAAACTCCAGCCTCTGTAGTTCCAAAGTCAATTGATATTATGGAATCTATTTCTGTATCAGACCTTGCACGTAAAATGAACTTAAAAGCAAGCGAAGTAATCGGTAAGCTTATGGGCATGGGTATGATGGTAACTATTACCCAGTCTATCGACAGTGATACCGCAACTCTTCTTGCTGCAGAATATGGCTGTGAGGTTCACCTCGTAAGCCTTTATGATGAAACTGTAATCGAAAGCGAAAAGGATGACGGTGTAGAACTCAAACCTCGTCCTCCAATTGTAACTGTAATGGGACACGTAGACCATGGTAAGACAAAAACTCTGGATGCTATCCGCCATTCACATGTTGCAGAAGGAGAAGCCGGTGGTATTACACAGTCTATCGGTGCATATTCGGTTAAAACAGAAAAGGGTAGAATTACCTTCCTTGATACACCAGGTCACGAAGCCTTTACAATGATGCGTGCACGTGGTGCTCAGGTAACAGATATAGTAGTTCTTGTTGTTGCTGCAGATGACGGCGTTATGCCTCAGACTCTGGAAGCTATTGCACACGCAAAGGATGCAAAGGTTCCTATCATCGTTGCAGTAAACAAGGTAGATAAGCCGGAAGCAAATCCGGACCGCGTAAAGACACAGCTTAGTGAACTTGGTCTTACTCCGGAAGAATGGGGTGGAGACACTCAGTATGTTCATATTTCTGCTTTGAAAAAAGAAGGTATTGATGATTTGCTTGATGCAATCCTCCTGCAGGCAGAAATGCTTGAGCTTAAAGCTAACGACGAATGCCGTGCCGAAGGTAAGATTCTTGAATCTCGTGTAGACCAGGGACGCGGTGTTGTTTCTTCTGTAATTATTGAACGCGGATGCCTTAAGCAGGGAGATCCGTTTGTTGCAGGTATTTATTCAGGTCGTGTACGTGCTATGTTTGATGACCGTGGCCGCCGCATTACCGAAGCAGGTCCTTCTACTCCAGTAGAAGTTCTTGGTATGGAAGAAATGCCTAATGCGGGAGATCCATTCCAGGTAACAGAAAGCGAAAAGGATGCACGTGCAATTTCAAGCAAGCGTCAGGAACTCAAGCGCTTTGAAGCAGCTAAAGCCGTTAAAAAGACAACTCTTGAATCCCTCTACAGCGATATTGCCGACAGCGAAGTTAAAGAACTTAAGGTTATTATTAAGGCCGACCTTCAGGGTTCTGCCGAAGCTCTTAAGTCTTCTTTGGAAAAGCTTTCTACCCGCGAAATCCGTCTTTCTGTTATTCACTCAAGTGCGGGTGCTATCAACGAATCGGACGTTACACTTGCTGCAGCAGACTCAAATGCAATTATCATCGGATTCAACGTTCGTCCTACTCCAAAAGCAAAAACTCTTGCAGAACAGGAACAGGTTGAAATCCGTAAATACAATATCATCTATAAGTGTGTTGAAGAGATTCAGGCCGCTATGGAAGGTATGCTCCAGCCGGATACAAAAGAAGAAGTTATCGGACAGGTTGAAGTTCGCGACACCTTTAAGGTTCCGAAGATTGGTATTATTGCAGGTTGTATGGTTAGCGAAGGTATTGTACGCCGTACATCAAGTGTTAACCTTATCCGCGATGGAATTGTTAAATTCACCGGTAAGATTTCTTCCCTCAAGCGCTTTAAGGACGATGCCAAGGAAGTTAGCTCAGGCTACGAATGTGGTATTGGTCTTGAAAACTGGCAGGATATTCAGGTTGGTGATAAGCTCGAAATCTTTGAAATTGTTGAAGTTGCAAAGAAGCTTGGAAAAACAATTGCAGAAGAAGAAGCCGAAGCTGCTAAACGCAATGTTACAGCTGCAGGTTCAGAAGGAGCAGAGTAGTGGGACAGTATCGCATTCAAAGGCTGGATGACCAGCTGCGTGATGAAATTGCCCAGCTCATTATGCGTGGGGATGTAAAAGATCCCCGCGTAAACACCTTCCTGAGCATAAACCGTGTAGAAGTTACCAAGGATTTGAGCTATGGCAAGGTTTATGTTTCTTCCTTCTTACCGGACAGCAACGTAAAGCTTGGTGTAGACGGTCTTAATGCTGCAGCAGGCTTTATTCAAAGGGAAATATCCAAAAAGCTCCGTATCTTTAAGTTTCCAAAGCTCACTTTCTGTGTTGATGCAGGAATGAAAGAAGGCTTTAACATGGTACGCAAACTCAACGAGCTTGAAAAAGAACGGGTCGAAGGATCCAATAACGACTAATGGATAAAATAGTCTTACTGGCAAAAATGCCGGGAATCACATCTTTTACATCCCTTTATAATGTAAAACGGGCCTTTAATACAACAAAGGTTGGACACACAGGAACCCTTGACAATTTTGCTCAAGGGCTTTTAGTTGTATGTACAGGCCGGCTTACAAAGCTTGCAGGTAACATCACCGAATTTGATAAATCGTATAAAGCAGTTCTCACCTTTGGCACCGAAACAGATACTCTTGATTATGAAGGAAATGTCGTGTGCGAGGCTCCTCTGCCGGATGAAGAAACTGTGCGTTCTGTTGTTGCTTCGTTTGTTGGAGAACAGATGCAAACTCCTCCACAATTTAGTGCAATTCATGTAGACGGAAAACGTGCAAGCGAACTTGTACGTAAAGGTGTAGAGGTAGATATTCCTGCACGAAAAATATCTGTTTTTTCTGCAGATATAGAACAGATTAAGAAAGATGAAGAAGGTAAGGTAGTTGCCTGTCTTATAGATTTTTCTGTTTCAAAGGGAACTTATATAAGATGTCTTGCGCGCGATATTGGCAAGGCCTGTGGTTCTGCGGCTCATTTGACAGGCTTATACAGAACTAAGGTTGGAAATTTTGGTATTGAAGAAGCAGCAGGTTATAATGCACTCCCGGAATTTGATATAGAAAACTGTATACAGATTTCACAAAAACTTAAGAATGAAAAGCCGGGCAAACCGGAACGAGAACAGGAGCTTGAATTTCAAAAAGAAATTATACAGACTGCAAAGGATTTTGATGAACAGACAGCAGTTCTCTGTGGTTTTAAAATTCTTCATTTTGCAGATGAGACCAGTGAACAGGATTTTAGATTTGGTCGCCCCTTACACAAAACCTTTTTTGCAGATAAAATTGTTATGCAAACCGCCGATGACCTTTTTGCAGTTTTTGGAAAATCAGGAAACTTTTGCGGTCTTGTTGGCTGCAAGGATCTTGAAAAGCAATACGTGGGTTATAAGATGGTGATACAATAAAAAAAGGCCTGGTAAAAACCAAGCCTTAGTGGGCAGTGAGAGGATCGAACTCCCGACATAATGTTCGGAAGGAGCGGCAGCGACTGACGGCTGACAGAATGTCGGGAGATTGTGAATAGGAAGTGATTTAAAAACAAAAAAGACTTGGTATAAACCAAGTCTTATGGGCAGTGAGAGGATCGAACTCCCGACATTCTGGGTGTAAACCAGACGCTCGTACCAGCTGAGCTAACTGCCCGAATCACTCATAAGTGATGTATCTAATATATCAAATTGCACTATTTGTGTCAATAGTTGTACGATTATTTGCTTTTTTTTCTAGTAAAAACAGCCGAAATTTGATAATATGATGGTGATGAGCAAAAAGGTTTGGGGAGTTATCCTCGGTTTATCAGTTTTATTTATTCTCTTTTCCTGTTCTAATGCGCAGGCTGTAACAATAAAAACTCCGGAAAATACTCTGCGAAATGAGTTAACCGAAAAATCTGAAAAAACTGTCTGGACAATGGAAATAGAAGCCGGACGTCTTAATTCAAAACTAAATACCTTTATAAATATTGCAGATAAAAATCTTGTAAGCCCGCAGCTGGTTCAGTCTCTTAGAAATGTAAATGCCCCCGTATATCCGCAAATTAAAGAGCTTGCAAGTCTGGATACTTCTACAATGAATTCGGCCCTGCTTAATACAGTAAAAGATTTTTGCAATGCCTTTAAGGACAAAAGCGCCGATCTTTCTTCCTTTTTTTACAGTGAATACTTTTTTAATTATGTTTTCTTCGAAAAAGATTTTTCAGAGGTATGGACAAAACCTCAGGATCCGGAGCAGCCTTTGTTTGACCGATTTGTAATCTGCAGTGCCTTTGAAGGTGACGATGTAGTACAAGTTCCGGTAAGATTCTATAAAGGCAAAGAATATATTGATTTATCTGTATTTTTGTCTTACCATGTAGGGTATAAGATTAATCAAATAGAAATAATCAGGTGGGGGAAACTGAATGGAGAAACAGAAAAACAGCAGTAGCTCTGAATTGGACAAGGAAAAGCTTTCGGGCATTGAACGTGAGCTTGTTCTTCAGTATCTGATGGATGGAAATGTTCCTGTAACTCTAACTCCTGTAAACGAAGAAAAAGCCTCTGAATCAGCCGAAGGTATTCATCCTCTGGCTTCGCAGATTTTTCCTGTTGCCCTTAAACCGGAACATATTAAAGTTCAGAAAAACGGAAAGATTCATCTTGAAAATCCACCACAGTCCGTTGTAGGCTTTGCAGGAAAAACCGTACGTGTAGAATTTTATTTCAATCGTGTAGGTCTTTATTTTTCTTCCCTCGTAGATAAGGATAAAAAGGGACTTTATATTCTTGTCCCTGAAAGCCTTAATCGAATTAAAGATGTAGAGGAAAAAACTGATTACGATTTTTCTGCTGTCCTTTACTTTGAAGTAAACTCTAAAAAGGATATAAATACTCAGTGTGTTCCGTGGGAAAACGAAGTGCTTTTTTCACGCCCTGTATGGAAATCTATTCCGCTTGATAATCAGAAGAAAGCTAAGGAATATCTTGAACAGTTTGTAGAAAAAGCAAAGATTCATAAAAATGCAGGCAACGGTATCCAACTTATTCCTGTGTGCAATTATCTTACTTTTGAAGGTGATAAAAAAGTTCAGGCTATAGAAAACCGTGTTATGCCGCTTGCAATCTTGTATGTGGATCATGAACGCATTGTTCTTGGAAGCGAAAACGCTGCAGACAATTATGAACCTGGACATGAGTACGGACTCAAGCTCTGTTTTTCTATAAAGAACAGCCCGATTCTTTCACGCGATATTTTTGTTACTTGTGTTGTAAATAATGTTTACACCGACGAAAGTGGCAAACGCAAGTGCATAGACTTTGTCTACACAACACTGCAGGAAGAAGATTTAAGATATTTATACGAAAAGGCTACAAAGAGATTATTTGTGTAGAAGGGACGTTTATTTAATTGCCTTTCTTTTATTCCCCAGAATCACCGACACAAAATTCAAATACGGAATATTCTCGCAGAAGATCTTGATGATTACTGTCATTGGGACTGCAAGAATCATGCCTATAAAGCCCCAGATGTAACCCCAGAGTGTAAGGCTTACAAGAATTGCAAAAGGACTAAGTCCAAGGCGTTCACCTTCTATACGAGGTTCAAGAATCTGTCCAAGTATAAAGTTTACTGCAATCATAAAGAGGAAAATAAAAATTACTTTTCCGTAATGTGGGTAAAACTGCAGTAGTGCAAAAATGGTTGTAAAGAGTGTAGAAATTATTGAACCAAAGGTTGGAATAAAATTCATTACAAAGGCAATAAAGGCCCATACAATAGGAAAGTCAAGGCCAATTATGAGGGCTGCCAGATAAACAAGTACACCTGTTGCCAGCGAAATAAAAAATTTTATAGAAAGAAAGCGTACTACATCTTCTCCAATCTGCTGTGAAATATTTAATATCGTCTTTTTGTTTTCGTCTTTTACCGCATTAGTGATTCTGCGCTTAAAGCCTTTTATTTCTATTAAAAGAAAAGAAAACATAATTAAGATAAGAAGGAGGCTTTTACTAAAACTCAAAACACCTGAAGAAAGTCCAAGGGCAAAATCCTGAACATATTTTCTTACCTCAAGAATATTCCACATATTTGTGGCAAAGCTTTTTTCTTCATCAATGGCAAGATTAAACTGCTGGGCAATCATTTTGTAGATTGACATAAAGCGGGTTTCGTACTTGCTGTATTCACTTGCAATTGTAGAAAAGCCTTTTACTAAAATGCCCGAGGCAAAAAAGAGAACTACAATAATTACCAGGACAGTGAGCAGGGAGCCCACAACCCAGTTGATTTTGGCACGAATCTCCATATTGCGAACAATCGGGTAAAAGGCCAGTGCCATTAAAATTGCAATGGCAACCGGAATTAATACCGATGACAAAACCTTGCACAAAAATCCCATAAGGATAAAGGCAAAAAACAGGAGAACAAAAAAGATTGGTTTCTGATAATTAGTTTCGTTCATTCTATTTCCAGTGTGGTAGACCTAAAAAACGCAGTGCGTTTTTTTTAACGGTCTGCTATTTAACACCGGCCGCCAGCGGCCTTACACATTTTTAGGCAGTATCTTATCAAATCCACAATATGGTACAAGTACCGGTGGAATTGTTACAGAGCCGTC
>JAEEGJ010023869.1_pt1 | contig 12763 bp, 7 predicted proteins | sample 8958761 | NCBI WGS metagenome assembly JAEEGJ01 (sample SAMN16246546, study PRJNA631951) | gut metagenome | biome: gut microbiome; feature: rumen; material: RS-attached | host: Bos | place: Iran: Karaj | collected 2018-10
ACTCCATTTCAAGTTCGTCGAAGAAAGACCACGTGCCGGGCGTCGGCTCGGCATTCTCACCCTCGCCGCTGGCGAGGAAATTCCGCTCCGCGCGGAGGTCCGTCCAACGGAGGGACGGGGAGAGATACTGGTTTTTTTTCATAATTATAGAAAGTGTTACTGTTATGCTTGGCCTTCAAAGTTAAGTAAAAATGACAAAAAAACGCTACATTCGCCCCATGAAAATGACAAAGGGCCTTTCCATGCTCGCGGCGCTGCTGTTCCTGCCGGCCATCCTGCCGGCGCAGGAACCGGTCCGCTTCGCCTTCATCACGGACAACCACTTCTCCTTCGGCTCCCGTTCCGTGGAGGACCTCCGCCGCTGCATCGCGGACATCAACGGGCTGGACAGCCTGGATTTCGTCATCTTCGGCGGCGACCTGACGGATTTCGGCACGGACGCGGAGATCCGCGCGGTCAAGGGCATGATGGATTCGCTCCGCTGCCGGTATTACGTCGTGGCGGGGAACCACGATGCGAAATGGTCCGAGAGCGGCTGCAACACCTTCCGGCAGGTCTTCGGCTATGAACATTTCGACTTCGAGGAGAAGGGCTGGCGCTTCCTCGGCTGCAACTCGGGACCGGACATGCGCATGGCCCCGGCCCTGATCCCGCAGGAGAGCATGGAGTGGCTCCGTTCGCTGGAAGGCGGCCGGAAGAGCATCTTCATCAACCACTATCCCCAGGATACCTCGGTGCTGAATTATTTCGACGTGACCCGGGAACTCAAGCGCGTGGGCGTGCAGTTCGAGATCGGGGGACACTGGCACCGGAACTGCGCCCTCAGCTATGACGGCATCCCCGCCGTACTCGGCCGCTCGTCGATGACCGACCGGGACAAGCCGGCCGGCTACAACATCTTCCTTGTGTACCCCGACCGGGTGACGGTCTCCGAGCGCCGGCTGTTCCCGCACTCCACGGTCCAGTTCCCGCCGTGGTACGCCCAGGCGCTTTCCCCGGTCGTCGATACGGTGCAGTATGATGCCGACGGCATCCCGGCCTCCTATCCCTGGATGCGCTACGACGTCAATGACCGTTACCCGGCGGTGAAGGAAATCTGGAAGATGCGGGAGGGGAGCAACATCGTGGCCGGCTTCGCCCGCAGCGGCGCCAATGCCTGGTACACGACGGCTTCCGGCGGCGTCCGCTGCATCCGTATCCGGGACGGGAAGCTATTGTGGAGCAGGGATTTCCCCGGGAAGATCTTCTCCACGCCGGCCGTCCGGGGCAGGTGGCTCGTCTTCGGCTGCACCGACGGCCGGATTTACGCGCTGGACGCCCGCAGCGGCAAGGTCCGCTGGACGGCGCAGGCCGCGAAGTCGGTGCTGGGCTCGCCGGTGATCTTCGGGAAAACCGTGTTCATCGGCGCGTCCGACGGCCGCTTCCGGGCGCTGGCCCTGAAGACCGGCCGGCCCGTCTGGACCTTCGACGGGGTGGAGGGTTTCGTGGAATGCCGCCCCTGGGTCGATGCGCAGCAGGTGGTCTTCGGCAGCTGGGCGAACCGGCTCTATTCGCTGGACACGCGCACCGGCCGCCTGCAGTGGGTCTGGCAGTGCAGGAAGCCGTCGCGGATGTATTCCCCGGCCGCGACCTGGCCGGTCAAGTCCGCCGGGCGCATCTTCATCGCCGTCCCCGACCGCAAGGTCTATGCGCTCGATGCGGCGACGGGGGAGGAGCTGTTCACCGCGGACGGCGGGCGGGAGGCCATCGGCCTGTCGGCGGACGGGAAGCGGGTCTATGCCAAGACGATGTGGAACACATCCTACGCCTTCCCGGCGGACGTCGCGGTGCCGGAAGGCGGCGCCCTGCCGCAGGGGGCCGAGTGCTGGCGCGTGCGGAACGGGGCCCATTATGAAATCGGACCGAGCACCATCGCCGAATGCGGCGGGATGGTCATCACCCCGACGGACAAGGGCAACCTCTTCGCCCTGGACAGCCGCGACGGGTCCCTGCTGTGGTACCACAAGATCTCCATCGCCCTCGTCAACCCCGTCGAGGCATGGGAGGAAAAGGGGCGCGTATGCATCCTCGCTTCGACCATGGACGGCGCCGTCACCCTGTTGGAAACACCTAAGATACAATAAGATGAGAACCCTTTGGAGGGCTGCTGCCGCCCTTTCGGCAGCCATTTGCATGATGAGTTGCTGCCATACCCCGGCCCAGGACCCGGCACAGGCCGTCCTGGACAACATCGCCACGCGCACGAGCATCCGCCATTACACCGATGAACGGCTCACCGACGCCGAGATCGAAACCCTGCTCCGGGCGGGTATGGCGGCGCCCACGGCCATCAATCTCCAGCCCTGGCATTTCGTCGTCGTGACCGATTCGGCCGTCGCCGCCCGGATGACCACCGGCCGTGTCAACAGGATGTACGCCGAGGCCCCGTGCCTCATCGTCGTCTGCGGAGAGACAACCACGATGGCCCGGCGCCATGACACCCCGGCGGACGCCGAACCCGTCGAGCGGGACAACCTGAACTGGCCGATCGACTGTTCCGCCGCCTGCGAAAACATCCTTCTCGCGGCCCACGCGATGGGGCTCGGCGGTGTCTGGACCGCCTGTTATCCCTATCCGGAACGGTATGAAGTGGTCAAGGAAGTGCTCGGCATCCCGGAAAAGGTGATGCCGCTCGCGGTCCTTCCAATCGGCCATCCGGCGGAGGCCCCGGCTCCGAAAGACAAATGGAAGCCGGAAAAGGTCCACACTGGCCGCTGGTAATCCTTACAGGTAGATCAGGCGCGAAGGCGCGCCGAAGACGCGTCCCGCCATCCGGCGGATGTCTTCGGCCGTGACCGCATCGATGGCGGCGCGATTTTCCGCGCCCGTGCTGATGCGGCCGAACGCGAGGAGGCTCTTGCCCATCGACAGGCAGCGGGCCTCGCCGCTCTCCGAGCCGACGGCGAGTTGGGCGGCGAGTTGCCTTTTCGCCGCCTTGAGCCGCCGCTCGGACAGCGGCCGGTCTTTCAGGCGCCCGAGGATGCGGTCGATGGCGCGGAGGCAGGCGTCGAGATTGGGCTTGTCGCAGCCGAAAGTGATGGCCATGATGCCGGTGTCGGCGTATTGCGTATAGCTGCACTCGATGCCGTACACCCAGCCCTTCTTCTCGCGGAGTTCGCTGTTCAGCAGGGAGTTGGAGGCGGGGCCGCCGAGGATGTTGGTGAGCAGGACGGCCGTGATGCGGTCTTTCGGCTCGTACAGGGACGGCGCCCGGCCGCCGATGACGGCATTGACTTCGTGGTTGCGCTTGTTGACCGTCCGGTCGAAGGGGGGCGCAGCGGGCGCCTTGCTTTCGCCGTTGCCGGCTTCGGGCGTTGCATTGCCGGTCCCCTCGTCAGGGGTACCGGCGTTTCCGGGTCCGGCTTCGGGCGTGCCGGCGCCGCCGGTTTTGGACGCTGGGAAGTATCTTTCAGTCAGCCGTTTGACGTCTTTCTCCATCCGGGGCTCATCCAGCGGGGAGACCACGGTGAGGGCCATCCGTTCCGGGCGGAAGAACGCCGCGCGGAAGCGGTGGAGGTCCGCTGGGGTGATCTTCCGGACGGAAGCCGCGGTGCCGAGGATCGGGCGGCAGAGCGGATGACCGGCGAACAGCGCCTCCTCGAAGCGGTCATAGACATCCTCGGAAGGGCTGTCCTTGTAGGAGATGATCTCGTCGATGACCACGCCCCGCTCGGTCTCGACCTCCCTTTCGGGGAAGGAGGCCTCCGTCGCCAGTTCCAGCAGCAGGCCGATGGCCTTGGGAAGGTCCTCCTTGAGGACGGTGGCATGGATGACGATCTCTTCCTTGGTCGTGTAGGCGTTCAGTTCGCCGCCGAGCCGGTCCAGATAGCTGGCGATGGCCGCGGCGGACCGTTTCCGGGTCCCGCGGAAGATCGTATGTTCGGTGAAATGGGCGATGCCCTGGGGGAATTCCCCTTCGTCCCGGGTCCCGCAGCGGATGCTGAGGGCGCAGTAGCCCACGGCCGTTCCTGCCTGCCGCACGGCATACCGGAGTCCTTTATCAGTCTGTCCTGTAATCATTTCCGTATCTTTCTTCCCCGCTATCGTCCCCTTGAGAGCCGGCGGAGGTCCTGCGGCAGGAAGCCCGCCCCCTTCTTGTCGGAAATCCGGTGGCGCTTGAAATAATAGAGGCGGTGGGTCTCCGCATCGATGAGCATCTTGTAGCACCAGGCGCCCTGCACGGGGCCCTCCGGTGTGACGACGAAACTGACGAGGGTGTTGAAAGACCCTTGCTGGAATGCCGCGTCGGCCTCTTCCTCCTCGACCAGGAGGATGTCCTCGTCCAGATTGCCCATCTGGACGGCCCCCACCTGCGGCGCGATGTCCCCGAGGGAGAGGCAGATCCGCTTGATGCGCCCGTCCTTCCGGTAGTTGACATTGTAAATGGAAAGGCCGCTGTAAGCGCTCACCTCTTTTTCCATCGCCCGGAGCGTGAAATCCTGCACGATCTCAAGCAGGGCCGGCAGGAAAATCAGTTCGCGCCCGAACCCCCGGTCCGACCCGAGCGGCACGGAAACCACCTCCATCATCCCTTCGATCCCTTCCGCGGCCGCTTTGTTGTTGCCGGTTACCTTTTTGTCGCCGCTGCCGGATGCCTTCCTGTCGCCGCTGCCGGCCTTCCTGTCATTGCTTCCGGCGGTTTTTTTGTCGCCGCTGCCGGTCGCGCCGCCCTTTGCCAGGGTCAGGAACCGCATGGCGGGATCCTGCATCGTGACCAGCAGGAAATAATACCGGTCCGATTGCTTCAGCGCGGCGAACTCCCCGGCGGTGCAGAACTCGAACGGCGACACCGTCCACCGTTCCGACACCTCCATCTTCAACGCGCTGTCCATCATTTCATTCCCGCTGAGCACCACCTTCGTCACCCGGTCGGTGAAATCGGAAAGGCGGAACTTCTTCGTCATAATCTTCGCCTGCCCGGCTGCCTCCGCCGCCATCGCGACCGCCAGCATGGCGACCGCCACGCAGGCGACCGCCGCCGGGGAAACCCATCTTCTGAATCCTTTCATAATCCCTGCAAAGGTAGCAAAAAAACGCGACACCTGCCGCTGCGGAAACGAGCGGCGGCGCGGTCCGCCCGCCGGGATTGCCGTGCGGCTGAGGGGTGGGCCTGTCGTCAGGCGGAGGGCGGCGGCGGATATTAAGGGGAACGGTTACAGAGGAGCCCGGGGAAAGGGGGGGCGTCGCGCGCTCCCTGCCGGAGCATGCGGAAAAGTGACGGAGGCCTGCAGAAAAATGGGACGTCTCCGTCAAAAAAGGCCGATTTTGACGGAGCCCGGTTGTTTTTTGGGACGTCTCCGTCACTTGGAACGAAGTCCCGCCGCCCTCCGGCTGCCGCCTTCCATCGGCCACTCTTTGCCTGCCACCCAGGAGCCGTTGCCCTCCGGCTGCCCCTTTCCACCTGCCGCACGGGACACAAGTAGCCGTGGCAGGTAAACACCGGCAAATCAAATGATAAAGCATGAGCGCTCCGCCCCTTTTCAGGGGGCTCTTTTGGGGAAACAGCTGATAACAAGGCGCTTATCCGCCACGGCCACTGTCGTCCCGTTTGGGGAACAAGGCAGCAAGGCCGCAGGGAGGACATCCGTGGTGCCATTCTGGCGGCTTTTTGCTGCCCCGGATGTCCCGAAGGACATCTGTGGTGGCCGTTTGGGGAGAAATTGCGCCCGTAAGCGTTCCGGCCAACCGTTTTGTGTACCAGATGTGCGGAAAACCTTGTTATCTGGTACACCGGAGTGGCGTGAGGACCGGATTCGCGTACCAGATAACGACTGGAAGAACACATCTGGCACAACGAGAGGCGGGGGGGGTGGAATCTGAGGCCCCCAGATAACAAACCAGGCACCCGCATTGCTGCAAGTGCCTGGTTGGAAGCGTGGAAGATGGCGGATTCGAACCGTCGACCCCCTGCTTGTAAGGCAGGTGCTCTGAACCAACTGAGCTAATCTTCCGGTCTGGATTCCCGCCTCCGGCGCGGGAAGGACTGCAAAGGTAGGGATAATTCTTGAATCTGCAAGAAAAAACCTATCTTTGCCGGTGGTATAATCGTTCAGTATATGAAAAAGCGTTTGATTCTTCTCGCGCTGGCGCTGCTCGCGGCGGTGCCGGTGATGGCGAAAAGCCAAATTGTCCGGGACAGCCTGCAGAGTGTCGTGCTCGGGCGCGCGGTCAAGTATAATGTCTATCTGCCGGACGGGTTCGAGGCCGCGGGGAAGACCTACCCGGTCGTCTACCTGCTTCACGGTCTTTCTGGGAACAATGAGGACTGGGAGATGCGCGGGCAGATGCGGACGGTGCTGGACGAACTCATCGGCACGGGCGAGGCCGCGGAGATGGTGGTCATCATGCCCTGCGCGGGCGATAACGACGTCCGGAACGTCCAGAACGGCTATTTCAACATGCCGGACTGCCCCTATGAGGACTTCTTCTTCAATGAGCTCATCCCCGGCGCGGAGAAGAAATACCGCTGCGGAGGCAGCAAGGGCCGCCGGGCCGTCATGGGCCTTTCCATGGGTGGCGGCGGCAGCACCGTCTATTGCCAGCGCCATCCGTTCATGTTCTCGAGCTGCTACGCGATGAGCGCCTGGCTGGACCAGCGCGAGCTGGATCCCGACGCGCCGATGGACAAGCTCCGGATCGTCAGCGAGTCCGTCCGGGCGCATTCCGCCCTCGATTTCATCGACAACGCCAAGCCCGGGACCATCGACGAGCTCAAGACGGTCAAGTGGTTCTTCGATTGCGGCGACGATGATTTCCTCCTCGCCCTGTCCACGGAAATCCACCTGAAGATGCGCGCGAGAGGCATCAAGAGCGAGCTCCGCGTCCGCAACGGTGTCCATAATTGGGAATACTGGCACACGGCCCTCCGCACCTCCTTCCCCTTCGCCTCCCGCAACTTCGACCGGTAGGCGCCCCCGGCGGCAAGCCAAAAAGTCCTGCACGAAATGCGCCCCGGTGGGCCAGAAACGTGCAGGACTTTTTCGATAGACGCACCCTGGCGCCGCGGCGCTACCGCACCGTAAGGGCGCCGGGGAAGGCGTCGTTGGCGCGGTAGTGCGGGGCGTAGAGCGATTCGATGGTGACGACGGGGGCGGTGAAGGTGCCGGCGCGGGTCACGTAGAAGGCCTCCGTGATGTCGGTCTTTTCCTCGGGGAAGCTGTCGTAGTAGTATTCCGTCCGGTCGGCTTTGACGTTGCGGTAGCCCTGGGGCGTGACGGACCAGCCGAGGCCGGGGATGTTGAGGGGGCGGAAGTACCAGCCGCAATGGCCGGAGAGCTGCTGCACGGGCACCAGGGAGGCCTCGCGCGGCGCGGTCAGGCGCACGAAACTGCGGTTCTCCTGGTTCCAGACGGCATATTTCACGACGATCTTGTCACCGACGGAAAGCGGGGTGCCGGGGCGGATTTCTTCCAGCTCGGCGGTGGTCCAGGTCTCATCGGACGTGCGGTCCTCGGGGCTCCGTTCGACTTTCTTTTCGCGGTAGAACCGGCGGTCGATGGTGAAGCCGTTGCCGGCGGCCTTGATCTGCTCGAACGGTTTGCTGTAGGTGGCGCTCAGGGCCAGCACTTTCGTCGCCAGGACGCTGTCGGGGCCGTCCAGGATGGAGGTGACGGCATCGACATAGGCCGCGTCCTCGTCCCATTTCTGGGTCTCCTTCTGGAGCATGAGCCAGATACGGAGGCCGTTGGCGATCGTGCCGGCCTGGGCCCGGACGCCGGCCGCGCCGGAAGCACCGGTCGCATCCGCCTCGCCCGCATACGCGCTCAGCAGGTCGGTCAGCAGCGCATGGGCATAGGCCTCGCTCTCGAGGAGGCCGCGGAACGGCATCACGGCGTTGGGGTAATACCAGCCGCCGTCGCGGTGCTCGACCGCGTATTCCACGAGGGAGGCGAAGTCGGCGTCCACGGAGGCGCGGAGCTTGCTCTCGGTGCCGAAGCGGATGCCCCAGGCCTTGGCCAGGGCCCTGCCCTCATCCGAGGCGAGCAGGCTCCGGAGCGTCGCGATGCGCCGGCTCTTGGCGAGGATCTGGCCCGTGAGACCGCGGCCCTCCTTCTCGGACGGTACCAGGTAATCCTGTGCATACTCCTTGAAATCCGACATGCGCTTGTTGAACGTCTTCTTGTCGCCGGTCTGCTTCACGTCGAAGGGGATGGAGGCGTAGCGGGCACGGATGTGCATGTACTGCGCATCGGAAACCCAGCCGCACCAGTAGGGGAGTTCATTTCCGAACTGCTTGTTGTCCAGCCACTTGACGGAAGATGTCAGGTCGGGGACATCGAATCCGCGCTCCGCGAGCTTGGCGAAGCGGTCGAGCAGGACGGCCGTGACGACCGCCGAGGAGCGCATGCCTTCGAACCAGCCGAAACCGCCGTCGCCGTTGCGGCAGGCGAGGATCTGCTCGAGCAGCGGCTCGGGCGAGGATCCGGGCAGTTCGGCGGAGGGATACCGCTCTTTCAGCCGTGCGGCGAGCAGGCGCGTGTAGTACGCCTCGCTCAGCGAAATGACGTCGTTGCCATCCGGCTCCACGTGGTCGGGAATCGCGTCGCGGACCATGTCGAGCACGGTGATGACCGAGGACTCCGCCTTCTTGGCGGGGACATTGACAAAGCGGCTCCGGAGCTCGCGCAGGAGGGCATTCTCGTCCATGCCGTCGCGGAGGACGGCCGAATGGGCCTCGGTCAGCGTCTGGGTGCGCGGCAGGACGGGCACGACCTCGAATACGGCGTCGGAGAAATCCTTGGCCACGAAGACGGTCTTCAGGCCGACGGTGTCGGAGGCCGGTAGGCGCACGGCGAATGTCTTCGCCAGGCTGCCGCCGGCGGGCACCTTGACCGGAATCCGCTGGGTGGAAACGGGCTTGCCGGCGCGATCCGCATTGTCATATACATAGAGGAAGAGCGTCCCGGAAACCGGCTCTTCAGCGTTGCTGGAGACATTCGCGGCCAGCTGGAGCAGGTCACCCTCATACAGGTAACGCGGCGCACTTACAGACACCTTCACGGGCACAGACACGACCATCTCGCCCCGTGCATAGGCATTCCTGACATCCTTGTCATGGGCATAAACGGCGACATAGTAGGTTGAAAGCTTGTCGGAGGTCCGGAAGGTGAAGGAGATGGTGCCGTCTTCTCCGCTCCGCAGGAACGGCTGGAAGGTCAGCGCCTCCTCGAACTTCTCCCGGACGGCGACATCCTCCGCCCCGGCATCGAACGCCGGCTTTTCTTCTACCAGCTGGAAGGGGATGGCCTCCTCTTCCCGTTCGACCCGGGCCATTTCCATCGGTGCCATCGCGACATTCATCTGCATGTCCGTGCGGGTCCTCGCCCCCTTGGTGAGCATCCGCGGGGCGCTTCCGACCGCAATGGCATCATACATGACGGGCCCCCAGTCCTCAAAGCCGCCGACCGTACCGCAGGTATTGCGGTAGTCCAGGCTCGCGGCATGGTAGCTCCGCAGCCGGATGACCGGCCAGTCGTTGGCGGCGATGGCGTCGAGGCTCTTGTCCCAGACGGCCGCAACCGCTTCCACGCCCGGCTGCGCCTGCAGCGTGACGGTGTATTCCGTCCCCGGGAAGGCCTTGTCGGTCAGGGCGCTGAAGGCGAGCGGCAGGGTAAGCCGCTCCGAGCGGTGACGGAACTCATGGTCATAGGAGATGCTCACCCCGTCGCGGAAGTAGAAGACGTTCATCCGGACGGCTTCGGGCCAGCCGGCCTGCCAGGTGTAGTCCAGGTCGGTCAGCGACCCGGCCTTCCCGCGTGTTCCTTCCAAATGTACGGTCTTCATATCCAGGACTTTCCCGCCGTCCTGATACAGGGTGACTACCGCCCAGACCGGGCCGTCGGCCGCGCCGAAACGGAGGCCGAAGGTCTCCCCGTCGGCCACGTCGTCCGCCTTGACCTGGAAGAATTTCCAGACCGGGGCGTCCAGGGTGGTGTCGCCCGGGAGGACGCGCAGGAAGCGCACCTCGTTCTCGGTTTTGATTTCCTTGCCTTTCGGGGTCGTCATCCGGACGTTCGCCTTGAGGGTATACAGGCCGGATGCGGGCAGGGAGAAGACCTTTTTCTCCCCGGACAGGACGGTTCCTTCCTCCAGGACGCGCTCCTTCTCATCCTTCAGGGTGTAATGGACTTCCACGCCCGGGACAAGCTGCCCGTCCGTGTTCCTCACCAGGAAGTTGTATGTTGCATCGGGACTCTTGATAATGGTGGCGGAAGGGCCGTACACGCGTTTCGAACGGCCGGACCCGTTCCCGCTTTCCCGGAGCGTGACTTCTCCGCTGGCGGTATTCTCGGCCTGGAGGAAGAGCGAAACGCCGTTGATGACATAGACGAAGTCGCTGAATTCCAGGGTCTCGCCCGTTCCGTCCGTCACCTTGGCGACAATGCTGAAATAGCCGCTGCTCTTGGCTGTGAAGGCGGTCTTGAAGGTCCCGTCCTCCGCGATGGGGACGATCTCGTCATGGACGATCTGGTTGCCCCAGCGCTTGACCTCCAGGATGAGGCGGGCGCCGGAAAGGCTGTGCCCGGAAAAACTCTTCACCGTGCCGCTCACCGGGACGGAATCCCCTTCGAAATAGAGGCCCTCGCGGTCGTCGAAGCGCAGGTCGAAGGTCGGGAGGACGAATTCATCCACCCGGAAGCTGTCGGTCGTCAGCGGGGAATCGGCCCCTGCCCGGAAGATCTGCAGGGAGAAGTGGCCGTTCCGCAGGCCGGTGGGGATGAGGAAGGAACCGGCCGCAGAGCCGGATTCCCCGGTCTCGAGCGCCTGTTCGGCGATCTCATGGGACTCGGAATCCAGCAGTTTGGCGGTCAGTTTCATGCCCTTCGGGGCGGTCCGGTTGTCGTCGAGCAGGTTGCCCTGGTACACGACCGCCTTGAATTGCAGGGTGTTGCCCGGGTTGTAGGCACCGCGGTCCTTGTAGATATTGCAGCGGAATCCGTTGACGGACGCATTGGCGGCCTTGGACGGGGAAGTGCTCCAGATGCTGACGGGCTGGCTGCGGCGGACGAACCCCTCCCTGTCGGTGTATTCGCACTGGATCTCCCGGCTTCCGTTCTTGTCAATCTCGGTCTTGAAACGCTCGGGAAGGAGAGTAAAACCCTGGAATGCAATTCTTTCCCGGAACATTTCCTTTCCTCCCTTGAGGAGGATGACATCGGCCTCCGTGACCGGTTCCCCGGTGGCGTAGTCCGCGGCATAGGCGGCGAGCCCGTCCGCCTGCGTCCGGGTGGCGAGCGAAAGGCGGAACTGGGTGAAGCGGTGCCGTGCCGTGCAGTTCTTCGCCCAGGTCGACTTGAGGATGTATTCCCCGTCGTCCATGGGGGGAAGCGTGAACGTGGTGGTGTCGGTCAGGTAGAAGCGGTTCTTCCCGTTGAGGACCTCACGGGTCCAGAGGAGCTTGTCCGCGTCGTCTTCCCGGTAGCTGTAGAACTGGACATTGGCTTTCTGCAGGTTCTTGAATATCACATGGATCCGGCGGTCCTTGGACGTGAGCTCCAGCTCCTTCCCCGTCAGGTCGTCCAGGATGTCCCGGACGCCGGTGCAAGGGGCCGCGATGACCTTCTCGTCCCCGCGGAACGCCTTCCGCGCTTTCTCGACGGCCTCGCACTCCGCGCGGAGATCCTTGAAGGCCGATTCGGGCGCCTTTTCCTTCCGGAGCCGGGAGAATTCCTGACTCATGAGGGCCTGTTTCGCGTACATCGACACCGCCTTCTCGGGATAGGCCTTCACGATGTCTTCCATGGCCTGTTTCCGGTCGTCGTTGCGGAGTCGGTCGGCGGCGACGAATTTCAGGTAGGCCCCGGCCGGATATTGAAAGGCTTCGCGGTCGGCGAGGGCGGCAAATACCACATCCTTCCCGGGGTTCTTCCCGTCGAAGTACCTGTCCTCCAGGATTTTCCAGAGAACATACTCCTCGTCGTCCTTCAGGAAGCGGGACAGGTTGCCGTCCATCCAGGACAGGTCGTCGTAAAACTCCGCGTGGCGGGCGGCCTTCAGGCGGTTGGCGTTGTCCCGGGCATATTCGTAGCGCGTGTTCGACCCCGCCCGCTGGAATTCGTCCATCCAGGCGAGGGTCACGACGGGCTCGTCGAAGGCGGCCACCTCCTTCGCCCACTTGGCCAGGGCGTCATCGCGCTCTTTCCAGTTCCGGCGCTGGACGGCATACACCCATTCCCGGCCGGCATCATAGAAGTCCTTGCTGAGGTGCTTGCGTTTCGCCTTGTCGAGGATATCTTCGAGGAGCCGGGTCATTTCCTGCGGCCGGTCTGCGTTGGCGGCTTTGTGGAAAGCCTGCCACTGGCGGGTCAGGACATGCCCTTCCGCGTCGCTCTTTTCCAGGATCATTTCAGATTTCAGCATTGTTGTGGCTCCCAGCATGGCCAGGCATGCGAGGGCGCCGGTCCACCATGTCTTCATTGTCGAATACGTTTACAATCGTATAATACACAAATGTAGTCATTCTTGCGCAAATACCGTACCCGGGGAAAAAGATTTGTTTTCCAGAAAATAAATGCGTACATTTGCAGGCTTTTTGAAGAAAGGCCGCGGCCAAGGGGCCGTGAAACGATTCATTAACAACAAAATCCAAGCTGAAATGGCAGAATATTTACAGCCAGAGAAAAAGCAGGAGATTTTCGCGAAGTACGGGAAGTCCAATAAGGACACCGGCTCTCCGGAGAGTCAGGTTGCTTTATTTTCCTACCGTATCGCTCACCTTACCGAG
>JAEEGJ010023870.1_pt1 | contig 12763 bp, 8 predicted proteins | sample 8958761 | NCBI WGS metagenome assembly JAEEGJ01 (sample SAMN16246546, study PRJNA631951) | gut metagenome | biome: gut microbiome; feature: rumen; material: RS-attached | host: Bos | place: Iran: Karaj | collected 2018-10
ACATTGAACGTTAAACGTTGAACGTTGAACGACGCAACAAAGCAATCCGCATAGAAGAACTATGCGTAAAACACTATTACTGGATAATCGTCTATTGTCGTTCAATGTTCAACGTTCATTGCAACGCCACACTCTCAAGGAGAGAATGTTCAACGTTAATTATACTATTCCCTGTGCGAGCATAGCTTTGGCGACCTTCATGAAACCAGCCACGTTTGCACCCTTGACATAGTTCACGTAGTCACCTTCCTTGCCATACTTCACACACTGTTCATGAATACCGGCCATGATCTGATGCAGGCGCATATCGACCTCGTCGGCCGTCCAAGCCATACGCATCGAGTTCTGCGTCATCTCCAGTCCGCTGGTAGCTACACCACCGGCATTCACTGCCTTACCGGGTGCAAACAGCTGGTGGGCAGCCGTAAACTTGTTCACAGCCTCAGCCGTGCAGCCCATATTCGACACCTCAGCAACACACAGCGGCTTCTGCGCCAATATCTTGTCGGCGTCATCGCCATTCAACTCGTTCTGCGTGGCACAAGGCAGATAGATGTCGGCCTTCTGCTCCCAAGGTTTCTTGCCGGCAAAGAACTTCGAACCGGGGAATTCCTCTTCGTACGGCTGGCAGACGTCATTACCGCTGGCACGCAACTCCAGCATATACTCTATCTTTTCGTCATCCAAACCCTCGGGATCGTAGATGTATCCGTCAGGACCACTGATGGTAATGACCTTCGCACCCAGCTCGGTAGCCTTCTTCGCAGCACCCCACGCCACATTGCCGAAGCCCGACAGTGCAACGGTCTTGCCTTTGATGTCGAGACCGTGGGTCTCCATCATGTGGTGAACGAAATACAGTGCACCGTAACCCGTGGCCTCTGGACGCAGGATACTACCACCCCACTCTATGCCCTTACCGGTCAGCGTTGCACCGTGGAACTGCGACGTCAGACGCTTGTATTGTCCGAAGAGATAACCAATCTCGCGGGCACCCACGCCGATGTCACCAGCGGGCACATCCATATCCGGACCGATAATCTTATATAATTCCGTCATGAACGACTGACAGAACTTCATCACTTCATTGTCGCTCTTGCCGCGAATAGAGAAGTCCGAGCCGCCCTTGCCACCGCCCATCGGCAGTGTGGTCAGCGCATTCTTGAAAGTCTGTTCGAAACCGAGGAATTTCAGGATGCTCAGGTTCACCGACGGGTGGAAACGCAAACCGCCCTTATACGGACCGATTGCGCTATTGAACTGCACGCGGTAACCGATGTTCACCTGCACCTCACCCTTGTCGTCCACCCAGGGCACACGGAATGTCGTGATGCGCTCGGGCTCAACGATGCGCTCGATGATTTTTGCCTTCTCAAATTCGGGATGCTGGTTGTACACGTCTTTGATGGACTCCAACACTTCTCGCACTGCCTGCAGGAACTCCACTTCGCCGGGGTGTTTCTGCTCCAAGCCTTGCATAATTTTCTCTACGTTCATAGTAAAAGTTTTTAAGTTCTTTATTGAGTTTATAAGTTAGTGACTTGTCAAATTGATAGTTTCACAACGCAAAAATAGGGAATTTCCTTCAAACGGCAAAGGAAATTCCCAATTATTTTTGTTTTAAAGTTACTTTTTGTTAATTTGAGGCTCTTTCTTACCTCAAACCTCTTACATCTTACCTCTTAAATAAGGCGCAATGTGCCCATCAGATAAACCAGTCCGAAACCGAGAATCATCGAGATGATACCCATGATGATTCCTAACTTCGACATATCCGACTGCTTCACGTAACCCGTAGCGAAAGCCAAGGCGTTCGGCGGTGTCGAAATCGGCAGAATCATGGCCGACGATGCAGCGATGGCAACACCGATGAGTACGGTCGGAGTACCGCCGATGGGGTCGAGTTTGTCACCCATAGCACCGCAGACTACTGCGAGGATAGGCATCAGCAGCGCAGCCGTTGCCGAGTTCGAGATGAAGTTCGACAGCAGGTAGCAGATGAGTCCACCCATCAACAGGATGAGCAGCGGCGAGAATTCACCGAAGGGAATGCTCTTCACGGCATTGGCAGCCAGTCCCGAGGCGTTCAGTCCGTAACCCAGTGCGAAACCACCGGCCACCATCCAGATGACACTCCAGTTAATCTGCTCCAGGTCACGCTTGGTGATGACTCCCGTCAGGGCGAATACCATAAACGGAATCATGGCGACAGTATAGGAGTTGATGCCGGTCACGCGATCCAGCAACCACAATGCCACCGTAACGAAGAAGGTGATGATGACAATCCACGAGTGGGGACCTTCCTTCATGCCGTCTTCAATTTTCAGCTCAACGGTTTTCTGGGTGAATGGGAAGAACTTCAGCAACAGGCGCCAGCTGATGAACAGCAGGATGATAACCAGCGGGAACATAAACATCATCCACTGACCAAAGCCCAGGCCGAGGTTCAATCCCTCGGGGTCGTTCAGGTATTTCAGCGCGATAGTGTTCGGCGGCGTACCGATAGGTGTTCCCATACCGCCGAGGTTGGCAGCAATGGGGATTGACATAGCCAGCGAGATGCGGCCCTTGCCCTCGGGCGGCAACTGGCGGAACACCGGCGTCAGGAACGTCAGCATCATAGCAGCTGTGGCGGTGTTCGACACGAACATCGAGAACAGTCCCGTAATCAGCAGGAATCCCAGCAACACCATCTCACTCCGCGTGCCGAAAGGCTTCAGCAACACCTTTGCCAACTGCGCGTCCAGTCCGGTCTTCGTGGCGGCGATGGCCAACACGAAACCGCCGATGAACAGCATGATGACGGGGTCGGCAAACGTCGCCATCACTCCCTTATACGACAACAGCGGACCCACCTTGTCCTCAACGACCATCGGCGCGATACCGCTGTCCGTACAGAACAAAAGCATCAGCACGATGATAGATACCGACGTAGCCCACGACGACACGACCGACATGATCCACATCAGCGTGGCGAAGGCGAAAATGGCGATGATGCGTTGTTGGATGACCGTCAGTCCGTCGATGCCGAACCATTCAGTCGGTGCATTCCACAACAGCAGAGTAACGATAGCGACAATGATGGCCTGCGAGGTCTTCTTGAAGGCTCCGCTTGGATGAAAGCGACGCCCCATTCGCATTTGATGGTAAGCTTCTACAAGCTCATAACCTTTGTAAATATGAAACATACTACCTTATATAAATAATTGATGAATAATTAGTCATTCCTATCCGCGCTGAAAATTCAACGGTGTCATCCCCGTATGCTGGCGGAACACTTCGTGGAAATATTTACGGTCGTTGAAACCGCAGTGGTCGGCAACGGTCTCTATCGACCAGTCGGGATGGTCTTTCAACACGCGCTGGGCCTCTTCTATGCGCAGCGACGCCACCAGTTCGGCCAGTTTGCCGTATTCCGACTGACGCAGCCACTCCTGCAATTGCCGCTGAGCTACTCCCATCTGTCGTGCCACGATGCCCAGCGTCAGATTATGCTCCCGGTAAGCCCCGCTCTTCTTCCATGCTTCAATCTTTTCATGGACCATGGACCATTGACCATTGACCATTATTGACTGCGTACAGAAAGACTCTTCATTGTTCAAAGATGAATGGTCAATGGTCAATGATGAATGGTCAATGATCTCCGCTTCCTCCACGCGCTGATGGTCCTCACTGATGCCGTAGCTGTAGAGGCTGATGGTGCTATAGGCAATACAGAAGAAATAGACGATGGAGAACACCACCAGCGGCGAACCCTGAAGGAAGATAACCACCGGCACGAAGAATGCCAGCACAGCCATCGTCTTCATGCTCCAACCCATCCATCCGAACAGGTCGCGGCGGCTGCGGTCGTAGTATTCATCGACGGCCTGCTCCAATCGTTTATAAGCCACGTACTGATATTTAAACAGGAAACTCTGCATCAGCACATACAGGATGCTACTGACGTATTCCACCGTGCGCAGCGCCGACGAGTCCTCAGCGATAGGTACGCCGTCAAGCAGCACTGCACCTATTAAGATGACCACCGACACGCCACAGATGACGCTTGGCAACAGCCACTCCCGCCTTGTGACGCTTCCCTGCCGCTGAACGTAGAGGATAGCCATACTGCATAGCAACGACGCAGGAGTGAAGAACAGTAGGTTCAGCAATACGCCCTGCGTCACACCCATCTGTCGGAAGCCGAACGTATGTTGCAGCAGAAACTGCAGGGCGATGAGCCCCGTTCCCGCAGCCATCATCCACCGCGCCCGACCGAAGCTGTTACCGTATTTCGAGCGATGAGGCACACACAGCGCCAGCATCACCGCCAGCACCATCATCGTCAGCATTCCGCTAATCTGCATCTCACCTAACGTAATCATCGCTCTCTCGAATTTCTCCGCAAAGGTACAAAAAAAATTGATAATTGACAATTGGCAATTGATAATTATGCATAAATATGAGGCAAAATTGTCAGAAAAACGCGATTTTCTGACACCTAACGCGTTTTTTGGACACCTCCTTTCGATTCTTTTTCGTATCTTCGCGCCCAGAAAATAATTAAAACCATAGTATTATGACCAACTTAATCAACGACTTCCTGTCACAACCATTGTGGCTTTCCATTCCACTAGTCATGGTTTACCTGGCCTTGCTCGCCTATTTCCTTTACATCCTCTGGCACTACCGCCGCAACACCCTCTCGGCAGTGGTGCTAACGGCAGCACTGCTCGTGGGACAAAAAGCCGCAGCCGACACTCCCATCAACCACGGCGGCCAGCACTACACCCTCTTCGACAGCGAGGGCTACTATACCGCCACGGCCGGCAGCGAGAGCCCGTCAGCCTACACCTACGAGTATCTCGTGGACAACGTCATTGTTCCATATTGGGCTAGCCAGCCCTTCCAGTACACATACTGGTTGACGGACGAAGATATCGCCTTCGACACGAAGTTCATCGAGTTCTACTCTGCCAATCCTATCGTGCCTAAGGGCTACCGCCTGCGCACCGCCTGCAATACGAATGACCATCCCAACCGCCGCCCGAAGTCGTGGACACTGAAGGGCAAGAAACACGCAGACGACGCGCAATGGACCGTCCTCGCAGTATAGCAACTTTACAGCCCCACCGTCCTCTACGGCCGGTGGGGCTTTTTTATGTTCGAAAATTTTAAACCTTTATCGGACAATCCAAATTCTTAGCAGCGAATCGGAGACAGAGTATGATTTATGCTGTTCGGTAATAAGGTCTAAATCCAACAGTCGTTTTGTTGCTGATTGTACGGCACTGGCTGACTTGAGATGGTGCCGTTTTACAAAATCGGAGGAAGTGATGCGCGACACATATTTGTCGGCGGCGATGGCATATAGCACTTCTTTCTGCTGCTCTGTCACATAAGCAAGCAGCTCTTGCAGACGCTTTGCGTTTTGCTGTATCAGTTGTTCTGCCGCATACTGCATGGCAGTCGTGTCGCATGTTTCACCAGTTTGAGTATCGGCATAGCAGTCGTGCAAGAGTTTATGAACATACATGGTAGTGCCGTCGAACGTTTGATAAGCCCATGCAACGGCTTCAGGCTCAATACTCTTTTCAGCCAACAGAAATTGTTTGACGGCAAAAGCCGTGTATATCTGCAAGTCAATACTATCCAGTTGCAAAAGCGTTGCGCTCTGAAAGAAAGGACGTTTATCGGAGAAGAACATCTCGTTCATCAGACGTCGCTCTGAACCTGCAAATACAAAGTGGGTGTTAACCAGTTTCTGAATACACCCTCTCAGCAGAGCCTCTATATTTTTTTCCTGGTATTTGGTGATTTGCTGAAATTCATCGATGGCAACGATGCACGGTTTGTCAGCCTTCTCAAGATAGCTGAAGATTTCGTCGAGTGTGTATTCTGGCATGTTGATTTGTCCTAACTTGATATCGAAAGTCGGCATATATGTTGTAGGGTCAATACCGAAACTGCCACTAAGGGAGCGTAGCGTTGTTACGAAGAGTTTCGCAAGTTTCTCGCTACGCTTGGCAACGGTGTTGAAAACGGCAGCACCTAACTCCTTGACAAATTCCTGAAATGAGGTCGTGTGGAGTATATCAATAGATACAGTAATGAAGTTGTCATGTATTTCTGGCTGGTTGAAGCAATGGTAAATCAACCCCGTCTTTCCCACTCGACGCGGAGATATCAGCACAACATTCTCCTGATTCTTGAAACTTTTTATTAATGATGCCGATTCTGTCTGACGGTCACAGAAGTACTCGTCAGGAATGGCCGGGCTAAGTACGAAAGGATTAGTTTTCATTGTCAGAATAATTTAAAATGCCTGTTTACGCTGCAAAGATAATCATAATATTTAAATTATGCAAATAAAATTATGCTAAAAGAATAATTTTGATAGCATATTACACACGTTTAACACTATTTAAAGGCGTAAGGTGACACTCTTTTGCGATTTCTTCGCACCTTTGCGGCCAAATTAATTATTCATAATTTATTCATTAATAAATTAACACAATCCGCCCCAAGCGAGCTTAAAAATAACTTGTATTTTGATAACACCCCAACAGCCTCACCGTCCTCTACGGCCGGTGGGGTGTTTTTATGCTCGGGAAACTATTTGCTGATTTCGCGGTAGAGCGCCAAGCCCTTTACCGTCAGGAGGTACTTCTGGCGGGGATGCCGGGGCTTGTCAGGATAAAGCAGACGGACATAGCCCTCAGAAAGAGCAGGATTTACTCTGTGCCTGGCAGAGTGGCAGACACAGTCGGCAAAAAAAATTATTCATGCAGATTTTGCAAAACACTATTCATCCATTCATTATCTATGGTAAATTACTCATTATCAATGCGTTGCAGAATGAATAGTGGGTATGAATAGTGCTTTGACTATTCATTATTTCGTGGTTTTAGCCGAAATTCTGCTGTTTTCGTTGAATGACGCAAAGGTGTTTCGCAGTTGTAAAAACGTCTGAAACACTTTGTCACAAGGGTGGTGACACTTTGTTACGCAGGCAGTTACAAAGTGTTACGATTACTTTTGTTATTGCGTAACTTGCTATAATTCAAGCGATAAGCGACTTTTCAAACCGCAAATGGACGATTTTAAACGTAAATAATGAATAGTTAATGAATGGATAAGCACAACCATTCACTATATAACTATCTGTAAATAAGCAAATTAGCTAATATAATGAATAGATGAATAGTGTTTACAAACATTTCTATGAATGAAAATTTTAGTATAACATTTTTAGACGCACGCCAGCCTTTACACAAAAACATCGCCCCACGGCCTTTTCGAATCAAGGCAGTGGGGCGAGGGGTGTTTATTTTGTTAGTCTGCCCGACAGGGCACTCATTATTTTATAACTACTTTACGACCCTTCACAATATATAGGCCTTTGGCGGTAGGCTTGCCGGAGAGGCGGCGGCCATTGAGGTCGTACCACGCGCCAGCCTCATTGTCCATTGTAAATTGTCCATCATCAATTGAACGAATACTTGTGGGGGGCGTGACGGTAAGCGGACCGGCAGCAAAGACGAAGTAATCGTTGGGTATACGGCTGTGGAAGTCGTTAGCGATGAGCAGGTTGACTCCGTACTCGCCAGGCTCAAGGGCTTCGGTCAGGCGGATGGAGAGGTCTTTCTGCATGTTACTACCTAGTTGGAAATTTTCATAGATGTAGGGCTGCGCGGGGAATACCACGGGGTCGTAGCCACCCCCGGCGTTGAGTTTGTAGAACTCGGCCAGCACCACGGCATCGTAGTCCATCGGTGTGTCGTTGGCAATGATGAGGTCGAGGTAGTAGGCAGGATTGCCCTGATCGTCATTGCGCTCGGCGTACTGCATATCCAACAAGTAGAAGTTCAGTATGTCGAAGGTTACGCTCTTGTGGCCTATGTAGCCCGGAGCCTGAGTGATGTCGGCGACTTTACTGCCCGAAATGTCCTTACCGACGCCGCCCCTGGTCAGCAGGAACACGAACTCGCCAGCATGCGGTACGGAGAGACCGTAGAAGATGTCTGACGTGCCGCCTGCCTCCACCATGAGGCCTGTCTGGAAGACTCTTTTAAGGACTTTCAGTACGCCGTCCTCTACATAATAGATGCCGCAATCAACAGAGCCGATAAAGTCTTCGGAGCCGGTATTCTGGATGGTGGCGGTGACGTTCTGGGCGATGCCCCACTGCTTCAGACCTTCAATCTTGATGTCTGCGGCAGCGGCAGCGAGCTGCGGCAGCATCGGATGGATAATGGTTTCCGTCACTTCGCCTGTCTCTCCGATATTGACCTCTATGTAACTGCTGGGACCGAATACGGGTCGCCAAGAGGCGCTGGTTCCTGCCTCGCGATTGACAAACATCAGTTTGTGACGGCCTGGCGTGAGGTTGCCGAAGAGGTCGCTGGAGAGCGGGAGGACAAGTGTTCCGCAGTTCTCGCCTGTTGCGATGTTGGCGTTGCTGTAACTGGTAAAATCATAGTCCTTGGAGTTGCAGATGCGGTCGATGTCAGGTGTGCCGTCATCGTTGCGCTCGGCCAGTGCGACGGTGAAGGTGCCGGGGCGGTATGAGGAATTAATCATTACGAACGCATGCTCAATATCACCGTCAGCGGCATCCCACATGACACTGCAAAGGTAGCGGTAGTTCCCCTCTGACGAGCCTTTTTGCGGCTGTAGTCCGATGAGGGCAGCCTGCTTGTAGTTGTATCCATCCTTGGTGGTGCTACCGCCCGAGCCGGACGTGTCGGGATTGAGCAGGTTGATTCTGAAGAAGCCGTTGCCCCTACCGGTCCAGCCCCAGTTCACGTCATAGTAGCCTGCACCGTCGCGCACCTCGTAGCCGTCGACGACAAAGGCATGGCCGCCACCGGTGGACTGTCCGATATATACCATGGGGCGTCCTTCGCGTAGTTCATTGTATATTAGTTCGTCCCAGCCGCTCACGGTGTATTCGTCGGCTCTGGCGAGATAGAGACCGGGGTCGTAGCCGAAGCTGTTGACGAGGAGGTCTGTGTCGTAAAAACGTCCGTTGGAGAGTTGTGGCCCATAGTCCATCTGTATCACTTGCCCGCAGTAGCGCATCAGCGTGGCAACAGCAGTCTGCTGGGCCTCGGTAGTATTCTTGGTGTAGTCGTCCACCATGTTGTCCCAGTCAAACGACGTCACGGGCAGACCGTCAATCACGCGACCGTTGGCCATCGTATATGCAGGCAGTTCCTCGGCAATCGGTCCTTGTGGCCAACGGTAATAGTACATTACCTGACTTAGTGCCGTGGCCATACAGCCCGTGATGCATTGTTTGCCGTCAGTCATCGGGCAGAAGGCGTTATAGGGAACCCCCTGGTCCCAGCGGGCAGTCACCATGGGGGCGATATCGTTGTGGAGCGCCACCGTCCTGGCCTTTACGCCGAGACGGCTGAGCGTGCTAATCTGGGTAGCTGTCATGTCGAGCCACCACTGCAGGTTGTCGGGGATAGCCTCAGCGTCGAAGCTGCCCTGCGACGTATAGCCCAGCACGAGATTGCCGCCTACGCAGTCGTCACCGCTCACCACGACAAAGCCCTGTGAGGCTGTGGCATTGAACACATAGTAGGGGCTGGCCTCCGTCTGCTCTCCGCTGTCCGAATGGCCCATGGCGCGGTTCTTGGCCCTCATGGCCTCACTCTTCAGTGCTACACCTTTCTTGTTCAGGAACTTGGCGGCAGCCTGTCGTGCGGTCTCAGGCGACACGGGTTCCGCCATCATCGTTGTTGTCATTGCGCAGCAAAGGATAGCTGTCATCAAAATCTTTTTCATACTTACTTGTTATTATTTGGTTTATCTTTCTTCTGATAGTGCACGGGGGGCATGTCAGCCTCGGTGAGTTCGAGGCGGGTGCCAGTACGGTCGAGGTTGGTGGCCTGTGGCACGCGGTTGTTGGTGTTGATTCGCTTGAAAGAGCCTGTTAACCTGTCCATCATGCCTTGTCTCACCGCCGGGAGCTGGTTCTCCCTTTCCTCTTTGGAGCAGGTAATGTGGCTTTCGTCGTTGTCAATCTTGAGGGTCTTCATGTCGAAGGTCTTTACCAGCGTGTCGCCCACGATTTCCCAATGGCCGGACAGGGTGACTTGGGTTGTGATTTTCCCACGGAAGCAGTAGTGGTTCCATTTTATAGTCCGGAGGGAGGTGAAGGTGTGGTCTTTGCGGAAGGTGTATTCGGTGCTGTCGTTGACGCTGGTCAGCACGGCGTCCCAGGTGCCCACGAGGTCGGCCTCCTTGGCGCGGCTTACGACCATCAGGCTCTGGTTGCGGAACTCCTCCAGTTCCTTCTCGGTGATGCCCATGAGGAACTTGTTCTCCTCGTTGACGTTGATGTACTGCAACAGATCGTTATACAGGGCCATCCGTTGGCTCCTCCAGCCGATGTAGTTCTGCACGCGGGGAGTTTTGAGCAGACGGCGGCAGGTGGCCAGGATGGCTTCGTAGCTTTTCATGTCGTCCGACTCCATGATGAGGTTGTATTCCTCCTCGCGGCTTACCGGTTTCCGGAAGAAGACGCTCTCCTTGCGTTGCTGTTCCATGAAGTTGCGGGCGTTGTAGAAGTTCTGCACGTTGCTGAGGAATCGCTTGTCGCTCAGCGTGCGCCACGAGTCCTGGCTGCTGTTGAAGATGTGCTCGTTGCTGGTCTCCATCTCGAGTTCTCTGGGGAATCCGAAATCGGTCACGTAATTGAGGAAGGCATCAATTGAGTCGGAGCCAATCTCCTCCAGCCGGTGCATGTTCCACATCAAGTAATAGGAGATGCCACTGCATTCATCTTCGTATTTTAGGCGGTTTTTAACGACTTCGAGGCTCTTGTCGATGTCGCTGACGATGGTCATGGCCAGCAGTCGGCGGGCATCTTCGGCCTCCTTCTTCTCTATCCATGTGGCTGAGCCGAACGTCAGCATGATGGAGATGGTAGTGCCGAGGAAGGTCATCAGCAGTTCCTTGAACCATCCCTTTACTGACAGGTCGCGCCCGAACTTGGGCATCTTGAATTTTGCGTTCATTTTTTTATCATCATATTTTTTAGTTCATAATTATTTATCTCATCCTTGGTGCCAGGGGCTGGAGCGGTCGTCCTTCATCCCATCTTCTTTTTCTGACAACCCGGTCGCGGATGTCCCCCAAGAGGTTGACCGTCTTCGTGTAATCGGGGCGTGCCTTGTAATGATATTGCGTCGTGGAATTATGTTCCTGATGACGAAACATAACAGATTCAATTTTGACGGTGTCCTTCTTCTGGGTGCTTACCAGAGGCATCTGTAGCCAGTTCGAATGGGAATGGGCGAACAAGGCACCATCTAACTCGACCTTTAACGGCGGTAACTCTGGATATCTGCCAGCATACTTCCATGAAATGGCAGAGGGCGTCTGTGCCATTGCTGTGGCCGCAATGCAGAGTAAAGCTACAGACAAACTTGCTTGCCGTATCTTCTGGCGTAACTCCAGGTTCTCGTTGATAAACTCTTTGAGGTGGGCATTGCTGTCGCTGATGCGCCAACGCTGGAACACGATGACGGCAACCAAAACAAGCACTATCACGATGATAGCGGCGGCGAGGGCGACGGTGAAAATCATTTCGTAATTCATAATTCACAAATGTATTATTGGTTATTCGCAATTTCGATTGCAAAATTACGAACCTCCAGCGAAACAGATGTCTCACTGGAGGAAAAAGATGTCTCAAATCAGGAAAAACTACTTTTTTTCCCATTTCATCGGGGAAAAGCAAGGCTAAATCTTGCGATATTGCGTTCCGCGATTTCGGTCACGACTCGGCAGACTTCGAGCAAGCTCAGTCTGCACTCGCTGCTCGCCGAAATTCACTGGGCGTCATGCCGTAGGCGTTACGGAAAAGTCGGGCGAGGGTGGCGCGACTGGGAATGCCGGAAAGTTCGCCGACGATGGCAATGGGGTCGCTAGTGGTCTTCAGCAGACGGGCAACATGCTCCAGACGGTAGCGGTTGATGAAGTCGCTGACCGTTTCGCCCTTCGAACATTGGCGGATGGCCTGCTCCACATATTTTTCGTTGGTGCCAGCCATTTGTGCCAGCGTGTCGCGGTTCAGGGTTTCGTCGGTATAGGGCTGCTGCTCGTCCATCAACGTACAGAGGCGGCGGAAGAGTTGCTGCTCGGTGGTGAGTTGTTCCTCCGGAGCGGCCTGCAACAGCTCCATCTCCTGCTGCTGCTCCTGTCGGCGCTGCTCTATCTCCTCGTAGAGCTTGCGGTTCTTTTCGGTCAGTACTTTATTATATTTATAGGACCGCCAGAGCAGATAGGCGATGAGTAGGCAGACGAGGAAGGCGCTGGCAATGATGATACGGTGGACAACGAGCGCCTGGTGCTTTTGGATAATCTCCTCTTCCTGCTGCTTGATTTCCTGCAACTGCTCCACGTCGGCCTGCCGTTCCTGCAGGCGGATGGAGTCGGTCAACTGACGTATACGGTCACCCAGCGCCAAAGCCTCTGCCGTGCGTCCCGCCTTTTGCAGGGCTTCGTACTTGTAATTAAACAAGGTCTTGACATAGAGGTCGATGACGGGGTCACCATTGGAGCGCATCATAGAGTCGGTCTCGTCGAACAAGCGGACAGCCTCGTCGTAACGGCCCGTCATCGACAGATACAGTCCTTCGGCTGCCTTGTCTAACGCGCCAGAACCTTGGAACTGCTGATATTCGCGGAAAAGGGGTTCTGCCTGCTCTTGCTGACCATTAGCAGCATAGACCATCGTCTTACTGATGGTCACGTTGTTGCG
>JAEEGJ010023871.1_pt1 | contig 12763 bp, 9 predicted proteins | sample 8958761 | NCBI WGS metagenome assembly JAEEGJ01 (sample SAMN16246546, study PRJNA631951) | gut metagenome | biome: gut microbiome; feature: rumen; material: RS-attached | host: Bos | place: Iran: Karaj | collected 2018-10
TTGCGCTTTCCATGGCAATCCTTATCTGCACGGGCTTCATGGTAGAAATTCCTACAGCACTGGATGAAGCAGCAAAGATTGACGGATGCAGCTTGTACGGAACCTTTTTCAAGATTATCCTTCCACTCATGAAACCGGCTTATTCCACAGTAGGCGTGTACTCATTCCTTCAGTGCTGGAACGAGTTCATGTTTGCTAACGTATTTATTTCCGATTCCAAACATCGTACCCTTCCCGTTGGTATCAAGGCCCTGTCCGGTCAGCATACCACAGAGTGGGGACCCATTGGTGCCGCGTTGGTAATTGCCACCTTCCCGACACTGATCATCTATATTTTCCTTAGCCGTAAGATCCAGGAGAGCTTCATCGCAGGAGCGGTTAAGGGCTAAATCAAGGCTTTCCATTCCCTTTTTACATTACAATTACTCCGCCCGTGGTGAGTCGGGCGGGGTTTTTGCGTATTCGGGGAAAAAGTGTTATCTTATATTCAAAGTTTTAATGGGATGTGTTATGGGGAAGATTTTTAAGGTATTTCAATTCTATAAGAGAAAAAGTCGGGAGGATTCCCTTTCAGCAAGTCTTAAGAGAGTTATTCTCAGCATTGCGGTGGTTGCCACGGCAGCTTTTCTTGTGGCCATGTATGTTGTGGTCCAGAAGGAGAGGATCGAGTACACCAAGAGAGAATCTGACAGCGTTCTTAAAACTCTTTCCAACAACATTTTTTCCGAGATAAAAAACTACACAGAGATATCCAGGATCATCATGACGGATGAGCGTCTGGTGGAGTTTTTGAGGGCCGACAGCGTGGCTGTTGATATAGGAATGATCAATGACGCCAGATACGGAATAATGGATATCCTTAACGTAAAAGAGGGTGTTGACTGTGTCATGGTCTTCAGGGAAGATATGATAATGGTTGCCACCAACCGTTTTACCTACAAATATGATTACGACCGCATGAATGAAGAGGAGTGGAGGAAGGACATCTACGAAGGCAAGGGTAAGGCTGTGGTTTCTCTTCACAGTAACGGAATTGCCGAGAAGCTGGATAACAAGCCCATGGTCACTATCGGAAGAGCGGTTTACGATATAGATTCCCAGCAGCGAACAGGACTTATGATGATGAATATTTCCACCATAGTTTTCGACAGAATCCTGGGGAAACTGGGCTACGGCGATATCTGCATCATGGGCAAGGACGGAAGCTTTTTATCCGGAAACAGGAACTACATGCAGTTCTTTGATGAGATGTTTTTCTCAGAGAAAATTAGCAGCCTTGATACAGTTTATAACAAGGAAAAGGTGCTGGTGTCCGGCTGCAGCGTGAGCAATATTCCCATTGTCATCATAAGAGTTTCGCCCTATGATAAGGAGGGTATATCCTTTGGAATGGTATATGTCCTTCTGGGGCTTTTGATAGTATTTATCATCCTGGCTTCCTTTGTGGGATGGTTTATCAGAAAGAATATCACGACTCCGGTATTTGAACTGTCTGAATCCATGGAGAAGAACAGGGAATCCGGAGAACTTAAGAAGATAGATTTAAATGTGCCTCACAGTGAGTTTGAGATGCTTAAGGGCGATTACAACAACATGATCGACCATGTTAATGAGCTTATCGCCACTCTTATTGAGAAGGAAAAGGTGCTGCAGAAGTCCGAGATGAGAGTTTTGCAGGAGCAGATCAAGCCACATTTCCTGTATAATTCACTGGAGACCATAGGCTTCCTTGCCATGGATGCCGGGGCGGACAAGGTTCATGATGCCCTGGAGACTCTGGGAAGATTTTACAGGAACTTCCTTAGTAAGGGTGGAAGAGAGATTCCTCTTTCCCGCGAGGTCATGATAGTTCAGGATTATTTATCACTTCAGAAGCTGAGATACGGGGATATCATCAGCGATGAATATGATATAGCTCCGGAGACGGAGAACTGCATTGTTCCAAAGCTTATTCTGCAGCCTTTGGTTGAGAACAGTATTTATCACGGCATAAGGCTCAAGGGCGAGGAAGGAACCATCAGGGTAAGCAGCAAAATGGTGGATGGCAGGCTCAACATTACAGTCAGAGACACCGGCGTTGGAATGAGCAGGCAGCAGATTGATATGATCCTCTCGGCAGAGACGGATTCAGAGGTATCCCAGAGCGACAGCTTCGGTCTTTGGGGAACTATTCAGAGGGTAAGGATCTACACCGGAAGAAGGGATGTGGTGCAGATCAGCAGTGAAGTTGGTGAATATACTGAGGTCACCTTTGTTTTATAAGATATGGGGAAAAGGGTATGAACAGAAAATACAGGGTTATGATAATTGATGATGAGCAGTCAGCCAGGAAACTAATGAGGGCTTCCATAGACTGGGATAGTCTTAACATGGAGGTTGTTGGGGAAGCAGCCAGTGGTATCGAGGCTATCAATACAATTGATGAGCTCAGGCCAGATATAGCATTTGTAGATATCTCAATGCCATTTATGGATGGAATTGAATTCACTCAGGTTGCTACAGGCAGATATCCGAATCTGGTTATCATTATCATGACAGCCATCGACAAATTCGAATATGCAAGGAAATGTGTGAGCCTTCCCGTATTTGAATATATGCTCAAACCAATGGTCAGAGCGGAGATTACAGAGGTTTTGGAGAGAGTTAAAGGAAAGCTTGATAATTCTCCTGATTTTTGGGATGATAATAAGGCAAATGATGTAGTGGCATCTTCCAAAGCCGATTCCACAGATACTATCAAGGCATATGTGGAAGAAAACTATGGTGATCCCAAGCTTAATCTGGCTTTTATAGCACAGCATTTTGGCTTTAGTTCCAGCTATTTATCCAGAAAGTTTAAGCAGGACACTGGCAAGAATTTCATCGAATATCTTACCGGTATCAGAATGACCAAAGCCATGGATATAGCAAGGAATGGACACAAGATGTATCAGGCGGCTGCAGAGGTTGGTATTCCTGATCCAAACTATTTCGGAAGATGTTTTAAAAAGTACACCGGAATGAGCTATTCTGATTACGTTAACGCAGAGAGCTTTGGCGGCAAGATGGCAGTGCACAAAACAGGTGCATGAGGTTTTTATGAATGTTTTTGATATTATAGGTCCCGTTATGATCGGACCTTCAAGCTCTCATACAGCAGGAGCTGTGAGACTTGGAAATGTAGTTAATAAGCTTATTGATGACAGGAAGCTTAATAAGGTTGAGATTATTTTCTCTGGTTCTTTTGCCCAGACCTACAAGGGGCATGGAACTGATAAAGCGCTTCTTGCAGGAATTATGGGCTACAAGAGCTATTCTCCTGAGATAAGGGATGCTCTGACAATAGCAGATGAAAGAGGAATCAATTACTCTTTTTCCAAGGAGAACATCAAGGATGCGCATCCCAATACAGCGGTTGTAAGGTTCTATCTGGAGGATGGGACTGAAGGAACTATGCAGGGAGCCAGCATAGGTGGTGGCAACATTCTGGTAAATCAGATAAATGGCATGAATGTTGAGTTTAACGGAGATAACAATACGATTCTTGTCATGCATGAGGATAAGCCTGGAGTTATCGCAAATGTAACCCATATGATGCACTTTGAACATGAGGATCTTAATATTTCCAATTTCCATCTGTCCAGACAGGAGAAGGGCGGAGATGCTATCATGACTATCGAGATAGACAATCAGCCACCAGAGGAACTGGTAGATGAGATAAGAGGAATAGAGCATGTCAAAAATGCTATTTTAATCAGACGTGTGTGATCGCAGCAAGAAGTAGAGGTAGTGATGCTTAAATATGAATCAATACAGGAACTGGTCCTGGAAGCTGAGAAAAGAGATATCAAGATAAGCCAGCTCGTTCTGGAGGACCAGGCAAGGTGCATGGAGAAATCCGAGCGCGAGATATATGAGAAGATGGAAGAAAGCTTCCAGATAATGAGAGAATCAGTTAAGGCTGGAATGGACAAGAATCAGAGGTCTACTTCAGGTCTTACTGGAGGCGAAGGTTTTCTTATGAATGAATATGCCAGGAATAATGGAGGCCTAAGCGGCAGCTTTATGACTAAGGCTATCGCAAGGGCTCTTTCTGCGTCATGCTGTAATGCCAGCATGGGCAAGATTGTGGCAGCCCCAACAGCAGGTAGCTGTGGTATCCTTCCTGGATGTCTTGTTAGCCTTTATGAGGACAAAGAGTACGATGTAAAAGATATAGTGATGAGTATGTTTACTGCTGCTGGCTTTGGTATGGTAATAGCCAGTAGAGCCAGTATAGCTGGAGCACAGGGTGGATGTCAGGCAGAATGTGGAAGCGCTGCGGCTATGGCGGCTGCTTCTCTTGTAGAGCTTGGTGGCGGAAGCCCATCTCAGTGCGCAGATGCTCTGGCTATAGCTATTTCGAGCCAGATGGGGCTTGTATGTGATCCGGTTGCAGGTCTTGTAGAGATTCCTTGTATTAAGAGAAACGCTTCAGGTCTGATGATTGCTTTTTCTAGTGCAGACATGGTGCTTGCAGGGCTTGATGCCAAGATTCCGGCAGATGAGTGTCTGGATGCAATGGCAGAGGTTGGAGATAGCCTTCCTAAGAGTCTTAAAGAGACCGCCAAGGGAGGTCTTGCAGCTACTCCAACAGGTAAGAAACTGAGAGACCAGGTATTTGGCTAACTTTATTGGACTGGTTTATGTCAGTGTGATAAAATGAAGCGTTGAATTTAAGTAAAAGGATATTCGAAAATGTGTAATAACAAGAAGACCATCATAGTAATGCCCGTAGCCAATGAGGCAGCTACTATGGCACAGGTCATAGATGAGATAATGGCACTTCCTTATGAGAATCTGTATTACTATCCGGTAATAGATGATTATTCCAAGGATGATACAGAGAAGATCATAAGAGAAAAGGCAGGGAATAACCCCAAGATCAAGCTTATTTACTATAAGGAGTCAAAGGGAGTTATCAGCTGTTACCTTGAAGGCTATAGACAGGCTCTTTTGGATGGGGCAGACAGAATTATTGAGATGGACGGCGGACTTAGCCATGATCCCAAGCAGATTCCCATGTATATGGACAAGCTTGATGAAGGCTATGACTGTGTATGGGGCTCCAGATTCATTAAGGGAGGCGGTGTAAGTGACCTTCCTTTGTATAGACGAATACTTAGCGGTGGCGGAACTATTCTTGCCAACGTGGTTTTGGGAACCAAGCTTAAGGATATGACAAGTGGTTATGAGGCATTCCAGAGACATGTACTGGAGAACATCAATCTGGACCAGATTATGTCTACAGGGCACATGTATCAGACTGAGCTTCGTTATTATTGCAGAAACCTTAACTGCATAGAAGTGCCTATCCACTATGTGGGATCATCAACAGGGCTTAAGCCCAAGGCTGTTGTAGAAGCTCTTGAAATCTTATTTAAGCTTAAGAAGCACGAAAGGTATATATGGAAAAAGTAAAGTATTTGATACTGGGCGGGGGGCCTTCCGGACTTACTTTTGGAAGAAAGCTCCTTGACCTGGGAGAAAGAGACTTTCTTGTAATAGAAAAAGAGGACACTGTGGGTGGACTCTGCAGATCAGAAACAGTAGATGGCAAGCCACTTGATATTGGTGGCGGCCATTTTCTTGATGTTAGAAGACCAGCTGTATGTGAATTTATTTTCCGTTTTCTTGAGGAAAAAGAGTGGAATTCTTTTGACAGAGATTCCAGGATCAGTATTCATGGTATGGAGATAAATCATCCGTTTGAGGCCAATATCTGGCAGCTTCCAGAGGAATATCAGGATAAATATCTTGAGTCAATTAAGAATGCCGGCTGTAATACCGGTGCTGAGAAGCCAGTTCTTTTCACAGAATGGATCAGATGGAAGCTGGGAGATGAGATAGCTGATAATTATATGCTTCCATATAATGGCAAAATGTTCTCTGATACTCTTGATGAGCTTGGAACATACTGGCTTGAGAAGCTCCCTAATGTAAGCTATGAGGATACATTAAGGTCCTGTCAGGAGCATAAGATGTTTGGTACTCAGCCAGGCCATGCACAGTTCTATTATCCCAAGGAATATGGATATGGAGAGGCTTTTATCAGAATTGCTGACAGCATGAAAGAAAATGTGGTTACGGGACTTTCTGTAGCTGAGGTTGACCTTGAGAACAGAGTAATTACCTGTGATGACGGCAGAAAGATACAGGCAGATAAGATAATTACTACGATTCCATGGGATAGCTTTGAAGTGGTTGGAGTATCTGATGAGTTCAAGAACGCAGTTTCTGCACTTAAGCATTCAGCAGTGGAGATCAGATACGTGGACGAGGATCCTCAGACACCTGCTCACTGGGTATATGTGCCAGATGAAAAGAAGCCATATCACCGTATTTTGTGCAGATGTAATTTCTGTCCTGACTCCAAGGGCTATTGGGTTGAAACTGTTAAAAAGAGAACAGCAGCCTATGCGGATTCTGAGTGGGCTGGTAATTATGCATATATGAATGAATATGCTTATCCGCTTAACACAATAGATAAGCCACAAAAGATAAGCTTTATTCTGGAGGAAGCTAAGTCTAAGGGCGTTATCGGCCTTGGCAGATGGGGCGAACATGAGCATTATAACTCAGATGTTGTAATGGAAAGAGCTATGAAGCTTGCTGACGAGCTTATCAGGGCCTGAGGTTTGATGAATTGAGATTTGAAAGGGGAGAGCTTAGTAGCGTATGAAGAATAAGATTAAGGTTACTAAGATACTTTTATGCGTGTTGGTTGTAGTGCTGACATGCTTTGCTCAGATTATACTGGGCAGAGAAACTGGACTTCATAATAAGTCGGAGGATGTTCATCCTCCGCTTTTTGATACTCCGTCTTATGTAGAAGTTAATGATGGAGATATTCTTAATCTGGAGCTTGTAGCCAAAGAAGATACTTATCTTGGCAGTATGAATGTTGTTCTTGTTAATACTGATCCTGCAGGAAAAGGAACCATAGAGTTTAGGTTAACAGATGCTTCTGGGAATGAGCTTTGGACAACAGTCATGGAGGAATCTGCTGTAGTTATCGGTGAATGGACTAATATAGGCAGTCCTGATTTCTACACGGAAAAGGGCAAAGACTATAAGCTATCTATTAATGCAAAAGGTTGCAGTCCTTATTTTATCAAGACTCAGCTAGATGCTACCAATAAGGTGATGCCATTTTATGAGAAGGTAGAAGGGGCTGATACAGGCATTTCCCTTGGAACTTCTATTATTTCTGATAAGGCTCTTACCTATGCGGATGTTTTCTATTATTCCAGAGTTATTACGGTGCTTGTAGGTATAGCTCTTATCGGCCTGATCCTTTTTGGCTATGGTAAGTGTGTTATGACACTTCGTAGGCTACCAGAGCTTAAGGCTATTGAGTCTGTTGGAAGTGATATCTTTTTATGCGTGCTGTATATCACTCTTTGTCTTTCTATATGGATAAATGGATATCTTGAGGGAATCAATATTAGTGCTGATTCAGCAGGCTACCTTAGAGAAGCCGTCAATATGGTGGCTGGAAATGGCTTCCACTACGATGGTCTTGCTGGCTATAACAACACCTGGTTTGCCAACTGGCCGATTCTGTATCCTGCTATGATAGCTTTGGTAATGAAGATTACAGGAATGGAAGTATATGCGGCTTCCAAGATTTTGTCGATGATACTTGTAGGTGTGCTTATTTTGATACTCAGGTTCACTTACAAAAAGGATGCATGGTTTTATGCGCTCTTTATGACCAATCTGGGGCTTATGTATCTGTATTGGTATTCCTGGAGCGAGCTTCCGTTTATTATCTTTATGGTGCTATTTGCCCTTAGCCTTCACAGGGTGCTGGCAGATGGTGAGAATAAGGCTATTAGCTATGTATTTCTTGGTGCAAGTGCCTTTTTATGCTTCCTTACAAGATATTTTGGAATGTTCACCTATTTTGTAATAGGGCTCTATATGCTGATTCTTTTGATCGATAAGCTCTGGGGCAGCAAAAAAGGTGACTTTAAGAAGATTATTTATCTTGGAATTACAGCTTTTGCTTCTGGATGCATGTGTATTTTGTATCTTCTTAATAACAAGATTCAGAATGGAATGCCATCGGGAGTATCAAGATCAATGTGGTGGGATGATTATCAGTCACTGACCAATGATCTTGTGAAAGCTCTTTTGGCTGAAATATTCAATATCTTCCATACCGAGGTACCAGCTTATATTGCCGGCTTGTCCTACGGAAAGAGTGTGCTGATAGTATTTCTTGTGATAATTGTTGCTGTTGTTTTTATCCTTGGAAATGCCAAGAGATTATCAAGAGAGTCAGTACTTATTACAACCGGCGTTGTATATTACGGAATGTTCATTGTTATCCGTTATTTCTCTTCAATGGATACTTTCTACTACAGATTTTTTGCTCCGGCTACTTTCCTGTTAACTCTCGGTATTGCAGGTCTTTTGCATGGCAAGATGAGAGATGTGCGAGTGAGGAATGGGCTTTTACTAACTGTTATGTGCGTTATCTGCATCTTTGCGTGGAGTGATCAGGCAGAGCATATTCGTACCAATAAGCTTCCTTACTACGATATTGTTCAGATGAACTGGGATGAGGAATATGCAGAGATTCCGGATAGAAGCGTTGTTATATTCAGTACACTGGACTACAGATCACAGTACTACAGGGCAGATGTTGTGGAAGGCACGATCAGTCCTGAGGATACTATGGAGTCACTGCGAGAGAGATACCATGGCAGTAATCAGATGTGTATTCTTTCGTCAGATGCTACAGCCATGGTAGAGGCTGGAATATATGATGCCAGCATAAATGAAGCAATTACAAATAATGTTGTAGATGGCAGGAAATACTGCGTTATTTCGTTGAATTAATTTTGGCTTTTATATCTTGAAGCGGTATTTTAAAATCCCCTTGGACAGGCAGAAAACCAAGGGGATTTTTGTAAAGATTAAAAATTTCAAAATACTATAAAAATACGATTAATCGTATAGTTTACAATCAAATTGTGGCGTAGAATTTTATTGTTATAAGTGTATTATTGTGCGTTTAAACGAATGACATTACTAGCGTGTCACGGGAAAAGGAGAGAAATAATGGCTTCTAACAATAATAAACAGGAGAAAATTCCATTTTTCAAGACTGTAGCAGGTATGAGTGCTATTTCATATGGTGCACTGCTAATTCTGTTTGCAGTTTCAATCTTTATCGTTGTTAATCAGATGAATCAGATGACAAGTACTTCTATCGCTACATCTACAGTTGTAGAAGGCGTTATGAACGATATGAGAGTTTTTGAAGTAGACATGCGAATCCTTGATAATGATGGATTTGCTCTTGCTTCAATGTATGACACCATCAAGGCTATGGGTCAGGTTGATCAAAAAATACCTGAGATGGAGAAGTGTATTACAGAGATGGATAGTGCCGTAGAGGGAATTGTATCCACCTTTAATACGCCTGGATATAGCAGTGCTACAGCTGTAGAAGCTGCCAAGACATTACAGGATAACTATACGCCATATAGAGAAGGCTATAAAAATGTAATTACTGCGGCTGGAACTGGCGATGTCAATTCAATCCTTATGGTTGTCTATGGTGATGCTTCAACTCAGCTTGCAAATATGAAGGATCAGCTGGCAATACTTAATGAAGAAGTTGCTCTTGTTGAAGAAAAATCTCATCAGACTGTTGAGAACAGAACGCACGCAGCTATTGCAGTTATCAATGTTCTTATGGTCATATATATTCTTTTCATCGTTGCATTCCTGTTCTTTAATTATCAGATGGTTGGCAAAAAGGTTAACCAGATGGCTGACGAGATCAACAATATTATTTCAAATATCCAGAATCATAAGGGTGATCTTACAGTCAGAGTTCAAACGCATACAGCTTCTGAGCTTGTGTATATTAAGAATGGTTTCAACCTGTTTATTGAGACTCTTCAGAAAATTCTTAGAGAAGTTAAAGATGGTACAGTTGTACTGACAGAGTCTTCTGAGGATATGACTAACCAGATTGTTTTGGCTAGAGACAATATTACCAATACTTCTGCAGCACTTGAGGAATTGTCAGCAAGTATGCAGAATGTATCTGATACAGCAAATGTAATGAATGATAAGCTTGATGATGTTAAGAATGCTACTGGTAACATCAACAATGGCGTTGAAGATGGTACAGCCAAGGCCGAGGAAATCAGAGCAGAGGCTATCGAGATTAAGAATGGTGCTCAGGTTAAGAAGGATAACACAGGCTCCAAGATGGAAGAACTCTCTGGAGTACTTGAGAAATCTGTTAAGGATAGTGAGAAGGTATCACAGATCAATGAGCTTACTAAGGTAATTCTTGATATCGCATCACAGACTAACCTCCTTGCTCTTAATGCTTCTATTGAGGCAGCAAGAGCGGGTGAAGCTGGTAAGGGCTTTGCAGTTGTTGCGCAGGAAATCAGTGCTCTTGCTGATAACTCCCGCCAGACAGCTGGTAACATCCAGAATATCAGTAATGAAGTAACTGAAGCTGTTAAGTCTCTTGCTGATAACGCTATGCAGGTGCTTGAATTCATCAATACTACAGTACTTGCTGACTATGATGCATTTGTTGATACTGGTGAGAAGTATGAAGAGACAGCTAGACTTATCAATGAGATGCTTGATGGTATTTCAGAGCAGACCCAGAATCTGAATGAGATTATGGAACAGATGGCTGATTCAGTTACTTCAATCTCTTCTTCTGTTAATGAAGCATCAGAAGCGATTAATACATCTGCTGGTCATTCACAGGATATTGTTGATGAGATTACAGGTATCAGTTCTGCTATGGATACTAATAATGACGTTACAAGTAAGCTCAATGACAGTACTAAGCAGTTCATTAATATCTGATATTACGATTGTGATTGTTTTCAGATAATAACGAATAAAGTTGAATAATTTACGAAAATATTACGGAATTGTTAATATATTATTGACAATTCCGTTTTTTCGTTAATAATTATATATGTCGCGACAAAATATATGGGAGGTGCTTATGGATGCACAATTCAAAATGCATTAAAAGGGTATTAACAGTCGTTTTAGCATTATTTGTTTTTGTTATGGCGATACCGGCTAGTACGGTTTATGCGGCAGGTGGAACAGACAAGACTGCTGCGCAGGTTGTCTCAGATATGACAGTTGGTTGGAATATTGGTAACAGCTTGGATTCTTATGGACAGAGCTATAATTTCCCATACACCAGCTCAAATGAGACTTATTGGGGAAATCCTGCTACAACCAAGGCACTTATTGATGAAGTTGCCAAGGCTGGTTTTAACACAGTTCGTATTCCTGTATCATGGGGACAGTATACGTCAGGCTCTGATTATAAGATTCCTGATTTCTTTATGAAGAGAGTAAAAGAAGTAGTTGATTACTGTATCGTTAATGATATGTATGTAATCCTCAATTCTCACCATGATATCAACTCAGATTACTGCTTCTATGTTCCTAACAATGCGAACAAGAGCCGTTCTGAGAAGTATTTCAAGTCAATCTGGACACAGATAGCAAATGAGTTTAAGAACTATGATTATCACCTCGTATTTGAGACCATGAACGAGCCTAGACTTGTTGGTCACAGCGAAGAGTGGTGGTTCCCAAGAAATAACCCAAGTAATGACATCAGAGAAGCTGTTGCATGCATTAACGATTACAATCAGGTTGCGCTTGATGCTATCAGAGCAACAGGCGGAAACAACGCAACAAGATGCGTTATGGTTCCAGGTTATGATGCTTCAATCGAAGGCTGTATGACAGATGGCTTTAAGCTTCCTAATGATTCAGCCAGCAACAGACTGATCCTTTCAGTTCATGCGTACATTCCTTATTATTTCGCTCTTGCAAGCGACACTTATGTTACAAGATTTGATGATAACCTCAAATACGACATTGATTCATTCTTTAATGATCTCAATTCTAAGTTCATTTCAAGGAATGTTCCTGTAGTTGTAGGCGAGACAAGTGCTACAAACAGAAACAACACAGCAGAGCGTGTAAAGTGGGCAGATTACTATTGGGGTGCTGCTTCAAAGTACAGCGATGTTGCTATGATCCTTTGGGATAACAACAACTATAACAACAATTCTGCAGGTTCAGATGGCGAGTGCCACATGTACATCGACAGAAATTCTCTTCAGTGGAAAGATCCTGAGATCATCAGTGCTATCATGAAGCACGTTGATGGAACACCTGCTACTATCAATGGTAAGCAGATCCCAACTACAGATCCTCAGCCGCAGCCAGATCCAGAGCCACAGCCGGATCCTCAGCCGCAGCCAGATCCAGAACCTGTTGATCCAGATCCAACACCTGTAGCTGGTGATGGTCTTAATGTTACATACACAATCAACAATTGGGGATCAGGATATCAGGTTATCATCAAGGTTAATAATGACTCTGCATCCGCTGTTTCAAGCTGGACTGTAAAAGTTAAGAAGAGCCAGGTTAAGATCGATGCAAGCTGGTGCGTAAACATTGAAGAGTCCGGTGACTATTATGTGATCACACCTATGTCCTGGAATTCAAATATCCAGCCAGGTTCATCTGTTGAATTTGGAATTCAGGGATCTGGTTCTATCGGATCTGCAATAGATGTCACAGTAGAATGAGATTGAAAATATAATATTTTCAATCTCAACACAAATATCTTAAATCAAAAAAACGCAATGATATTTCGTATGATTGACGTGCATAAGAAGAAAAAGCTATCGAGGCCTATGGAGATGGCCTT
>JAEEGJ010023872.1_pt1 | contig 12762 bp, 7 predicted proteins | sample 8958761 | NCBI WGS metagenome assembly JAEEGJ01 (sample SAMN16246546, study PRJNA631951) | gut metagenome | biome: gut microbiome; feature: rumen; material: RS-attached | host: Bos | place: Iran: Karaj | collected 2018-10
AACTTCGACGAAGTCTCGCGCCTGGACCTGCATTACGGCGACACCGTCGGCGTCGAGAAGGGCGGCGAAATCATCCCGAAGATTACCGACGTCAAAAAAGAACTCCGCCCTATCGGAGCCGAACCCGTCATCGCCCCCGAAAAATGCCCTGTTTGTGGCGAGCCTTTGACGCACGTGGATGGCGAAGTCATTCTCCGGTGCGAAAACATGCACTGTGCGGCGCAGGTGCAATGCCTGTTCGAACATTTCGTGAGCCGCGAGGCCATGAACATCGAGAACCTCGGCCCCGCCCTCATCGCAAGCCTGATTGCCACAGGCAAAATCAAGCGCATCCCGGACCTGTACCGTCTCACCATCGAGGATTTGGAATCGCAGGAGCGCATGGCCAAGAAGAGCGCCAAGAACGTCTTCGACGCCATTGCCGCTTCGAAGGAGCGTAGCCTCGAGAACCTGTTGCACGGCCTCGGCATTCGCTTTGTGGGCCGCACCAGTGCAAGGAACCTCGCGAAGCACTTCCGCACGCTGGAAAAAATCCGCACGACAACCGTAGAGGATTTGCAGAACGTGACCGACGTGGGCGAACGCATCGGGAAATCCGTCTACGACTTCTTCCACACGCCGCTCTACACGCAGGAAATTGACGAACTGATTGAACTCGGCTGCCCCACCGAATTCAAGGGCGTCGTGAAGACGCTATTCCAGGGACAGACCGCAGTCATCACCGGAACGCTCCCGAGCATGGAACGCGAAGAGGCTCGCAAGCTCATTGAAGAGAACGGCGGCAAGGTTTCGGGATCCGTCAGCAAGAAAACCAGCTGGGTTTTGGCCGGCGAGGCGGCCGGAAGCAAACTCACGAAGGCGAACGAGCTCGGCATTCCCGTGCACGACGAGGCATGGCTTTTAGCGCAGATTGCCGCAGCAGATTCCGACGCAGGTAACGAGAAGTCCGCGGCATCACCTGCCATCGACAGCAGCGGCATTTCGGGCAACAAAGCCGGCAATTCAAACGGCCAACTTAGTTTGTTCTAAGGTGCTGGGCGCAGTAGCAGGCGCAACACCTTCCCCGCCCGCAGCGCTATAGGGCGAAAAATAGGACTAAACGCCCGAAAACTGTGCATTTAGTCCTATTTTATTGCAAAAAAGCACTATTTCTGCTGCAAGGCACCCGCAGCAGTATTCCCCTGCGCAGCAGCATCCCCAGCAGGCGCGGCACTATCCCCCGCCGGAGCAGTATTCCCAGCAGGCGCAGCAGTATTCCCCGCCGGAGCATCCTTCGTGCTATCCGCCGCAACAGGCGCATTCTTCACGCAGCGCAGCGAGAACGCAGTATTCTCGAAGTCTTCCGCGCGCATCACATCGTCCTTGCTGTTGATCAGGTTCCAGTAGGCCGCACCCGTATCGCCGCCTCCACTTGCCTCCCAGAAATATGCACTCGTGCCGAGTTCCATAAACTCGCCATCGTTGTAACGTGCACCCGCTGGTATGGCATTGAAGCCCGAAGCCTCGCTAATCGGCGCACCGCCTCGCACCCAGCCCTCGCGCATCTTGAGCGCGGCCGCAATGCTACCCTTCTTCATCTTGGCGACACCGAGCATCATGTCACTCCATTCCTTCTGCGAGGGCACGTGCCAACCCGCAGGGCAAATGCCCTGATGCTCGACGGTAATCGCGCCTTCCACCGGATTCGTGATGAAGTCTGCAGGCAGGCGCATCGCCACATGCCACGGGTAAAGCCTCCCGTAACTCCTGCAACGGATATCCTTGTCCTCGTAGCAGAAGCTCCCGGGGGCAGCAAACCGCAGGTTCTCCGCCATCCAGCGTGTACCGCCGATTTCTACGGTCTTGTAGCGGTTCTCGTCGCGGGAATCATAAAGCGCAGTGCTATCGTAAATCTCGTCCACGCCAGGCGGGTCCATCAGGCAACGCACCGGGAATGCACCCGCCTTGCCCGCACTGTCTCGCACCAGGTCGTCGCTATCATACCGCAGCGACCAGAACAGCGCCGTAACGGAATCCGTCTCGGCGGTACTCCAGAAACCCGTCACGGAATCAAGCCCGCTAAACGGCAAATTTGCCGGCAATATGCCCGAAGGAAGCGCGTTGAACCCGAAACCGTTCTCGCCAGGCAGGGAGTTGTCCGACTCCGGCCAGATGTCGCGGGCCTTCAGGTTCGCACCCACGCCTACCGCCTCGTCGATATCCTTGAGGTAGGCGTTAAGCCTGTCGAAATCGTATATGCTCGGGATATGCCAGCCGTAAGGGCACAAACCGCGGTGAGTCCGCTTCACCGAATCGCGGGCAATCTTCTCGCCATATTCCTGAGGGAGCTTCATCGCAGCAGACCACGTGTAGAGCCGCCCGAACTTCTTGCAGTTTTCTTCCTTTCCCCCATAACAGAAGCTTCCCGGCACGTCCACGTCCAGGTTCTTCGCCATCCATACCTGGTCGCCCACGTGAATGGTGAGGATTTCCTTGTTCTGCACCGTCACCACCTCGACCTTCACGAAGTTGGGCGGCGGAGGCGGTTCGACCGGCTTGTAGTACTTCTCCTCGACGCAACGCACCGACACGGCGTTATCCTTCGCGTCGTAGACCTTCTCGAAAGTTCTCGAATCGTACGTGATGCGCCAGAAGTACGCGCCGTACGCATCGTACTCGTTCGACGCCCAAAACTGCGTGGAGGCGCCCTTGTCCATAAATTCACCCACGTAGTGGAACTCGCCCGCAGGCAAGGCGTTAAACCCGAACTCATCGGACCCTGCAGGCAAGCGAAGTTCGCGATCCCAGCCCGCCTTCGATTTGAGGCTTATCCCCGCACCGTCGCTAATCCCCATCTTGGTTACGTAATAGTTGAGTTTCTTCCAGTCCTTGTTCGTCGGCACGCGCCAGCCTTTGGGGCACACGTCGTGCACCTTCTTCACGGCATCCTTCGCGACGGTATGGTTGAAATAGTCCACAAGCCTCATGGAGGCCGCCCACGTATAAAGCCTTCCGTACTCGTTGCAGTACGAATCGTTCTTGTTGTAGCAGAACGTACCCTTCAACTTGAACCGCAGGTTTTCGGCCATCCAGCGCTGGTCGCCAATCTGTACCGTCTTATAGACCTGCTTGTCGCGCGGGTCCACCAGGTTCGGCATCGGGACAATCATGCCCGCGAACGCCGTAGAGACAGCCATCATCAGAAAAAGAGTCAAGTAACGCATCATACAAATAAAATAAATCCATTTTTCCTAAAAAGTACAAGCCCTACCCCAAAAAAGCATCCAAAAGGGCAAAAAAAAAGTCCTAACAAAAGCAACATACCTTTCATAACCTGAAATAAACAGTCTTATAAATGGAAGGCGTCGGCCACAACCGGTCAAGGCGAGAGACGCAGCCATACTTGTATGGCCATGGTTGATAAAACCCCGTTTTATCACAAAAAAAGAAGCCCACCTTCCGGTGAGTTTCTTTTCGTACCCCCAAGCGGACTCGAACCGCTGTTGCGGGAATGAGAATCCCGAGTCCTGGGCCACTAGACGATGGGGGCATCAGTTAAGCGGCACAAATATAACAAAAGAAGGTGAAACCGTCAACGGAAAAATCCCGTCAACGAAAATCAGCTATTCCTTGTAGAACAGGTCAAGGTTGCTTTCGACCGGAGTGCCCTTTTCCATATTGCTGACAAATTCATTGAACAGCGTCATGGAGGTAAAGCGGGAGGCGTTTTCGACTTCCTGCTTCACGGCGCTCGTCACGGCAGAATCTTCAGGAGCGGTCTTGCCGTTCACGCGAACCATCACGGCACCGAGTTCAGTTTCGATGACAGGGCCCCATTCACCCTGCTTCTGGCCGTTCAGCACCTTGTAGAGGGCAGCATTGCCGTAGCCGAAGCCCGGAATGTAGCCTTCTGCAGAAGCCTTGTAGTTCTGGACATTCACCTTCTCGATGGCACTTGCTGCAGCGGCGGCGGAATCGGCCGGGTCGGCGGCCTTCCATTCCTTCACCTTCGCGGCGACGGAGTTCAGGTAAGCGCCGGCAGCGTTCTCGGACTTGCGGGCCTTGAGGCTATTCTTGATGGCATCAAAGTGCAGGTCAATGCTGCGTTCACCGGCCTTGAGTTCCTTGTCCTTCTTGAAGATGGCGACAAACTTGTTGTTGCGGAGCACCTGCGACACAATACCATCCTCTTCGGGAAGATGTTCGTTGGGCCATGCAAACGTGGTAACGCCCTTCAGGTAACCGAGGTCGTCCACGTTCTCGTTCCTGCCCACCCAGCCGGAGTGCTTGACTTCGAGACCGCGTTCCTTGACGGCGGCGGCAAAGTCCTTGGTACCGGCGTTCACTTCGTTCCTCACGCCCGTAAGAATCTTCTCGAGGCTGTCGATGGTTTCAGAAGATGCGTTCACGACAAGCAGGATATGGCCGACGTTGGCGGTAACCTTGCCGGTGGAATCGGTGGACTTGCCGAAGCTCTTGATGATGTGGTAGCCGAACTGGGTCTTGACCGGTTCTGAGACGGCGCCGGAATCAAGCGCGAGGGCGGCCTTCTCGAATTCAGGAACATATACGCCAAGGCCAGCAGGCTGGTCAAGCATGCCACCCTTCTCGGCACTGCCCGGGTCTTCGGAAGAAATACGGGCCATTTCCTCGAACGAAGCGGTAGAAGACGTATCGGCAAGCTGGAAGTAAATCGTCATCGCGTATTCACGCACGCGCTCGTCGTCAGCGGCAGTCGCTGCGACCGGGATGGTCACGTAGTCAAACGTCACGGCATCCTTTTCCACGAAGAAGCTGTCCTGGTGGGCATTGAAGTAACCCTTCACCATCGCCGTATCAACCGCGTCGTCGGCAACGGCAAAATCGCTTGCAGAAGCAAACGCGACATCGATATCGAAATCAGTCATGCGGCGTTCAACAGCCCACTTGGCCTCGAGCGACGTCGGGTGGATTCCTGCGCTGACCAGCGTCTGGAGCTGCTTGACCGGAATATTCGTGTTCTTCATTTCTTCTTCGAGCTGGAGCATGGAGCCCCACTTGAAGGCTTCAGGAGTCTCGAGCCAGGCCTCGTAGTCCGCGGCACTTGCGGTAGAATCGGTCAGGAACTTCGGGAGCGAAGCGATGTAAGCCTGGCTGCGCTGCATCAGGTCTTCTTGAGAGGTTGCCTGCTGCTGAATCGCAAAGAGACGATACTGAGCTTCCTGCACCAGGCGCTGGCGAACGGCATTAGAATTGGTCTTGAATTCAGACTTGAGTTCGGCGACCGAGGCTGCCAGTCCGGCCTTCTCGAACTGCCCGTCCAGGAGAATCTGGCGAACGAAGGAGCGGAACACGTCGCTACGGAGCTGCGCGTACTGCTCGTCCTCGAGGTGCTGGTTCTGGAACTGGTTCTGCTGCAGCATCTTGATGCGGGCATCAAATTCGGCATAGCTGATCTTGTGGTCGTTCACCACTCCGACAGGGTAGCTCTGTGCACTATTCGGAACACGGTCCATAGCCAACAGGCCCACGACAATACCTGCCGCGAAAATGACGATAACCCACTTGGCCTTTTCATTAATCCACGTTAACATAGAGTAGACTCCATTAAAATTTGTCGGGGCAAAATATAACAAATGCGTGCGAGTTTTTTTTGCAAACGAAAAGGATTTGGGCAAAAAGCGACCCAAATCCATAAGATTATGCAACGAGCAGGGACTTTATTCAGAATCCTTCACACAGCGGAGTACAGCGAAATGATAGCGATTAGACGCGTCACTTGGTGTTCGTAATGGAGGCGTTATCGACAAAGTCGGTTTAGCATGGCTTATTTCAAACGCTTCGACAGTTCCATGAGGAAACATTTTATCCGTAGATGAAGGCAAAAAATTATGCGAGACCAACATATAATTTGCAGTAATATAATCAGCATAAGCCTTGCTTGAATACGAATAAATGATTCCAGCGCCAACATAATAATCAATAGGTACAAGAGAGAATCCGCTCGAATTAGTCGCCGTTCCCACTGGCCATCCTTTGATTGATTTCAAGTCATCAACAGAGACATTAGCTAAAAGATTATTCCATTCAGTTGTATCAGGCACATGCCACCCATCCATGCAAATTCCCTTGTGAGGCACTGTACTTTCGGCAGTATCTTCTTCTGCGAGATCCATTGCAGTATTCCAACCATAACGGCACCCTATAGATAGCGAATCAGCGCAATCAGCACCGGCAATCACATATGTGAGGTTCTCCGCCATCCAAGTCATGCCAGCAAGGTCTACAGTTTTATAGGTTCTGCCATCGCGTTTATCTGTCACAGAGCCGTATTCAACATCCGGGTTAAAATACATTTCTTTCGGATAATCTCGAATAGTAGCCTTTTTCCAATACAATTCAGATGTGTCAATAAGGGCACAAACAAACTCATTTTCTAGTCCCGAATACATATCGGCAATACCAGAGACTATCATCCCCCTTGTTGCACGCACGCAAGCCTTGCCAATCTTTATTTCCAAGTCAGTTGCTTCACGCCATTGTCCATCAACATACACATACGCCACAGTCGAATCCGTTTCAGACATTACCAGATGACCGTCTTCAACCGGCTCCAGCCCAAACGTATTCTGTTCCACGCCACTCGCACTTAACCACAGATACACACCAGATTCCGGTTCAAATTCCTTGCATATCAGGACTTTGCCCGCATTTTCCGACTTTTCTGCACGAACGGTATCCAGCACGCCAGATTTGTCCTTGTTGCACTCGCCGAGTCCGTAAACCTTTTGCCAGAACGCAATGATATAGTGTTCAAAATACCCAATCGAGGCATCAGGGAAATGCTGCCCCATAAACCTGCGGGCATACGCATACTCGTTGTAGCGCAACGCAGCCTTGTCGGCAAGCTTGACAAGTAGGTCGTCGGTAAGGCCTGCCGTAAGGCTTGCAATCATTTCGGTCACATCGGGTTCTGGGCCAGTCAACAACATAATTACGGAAAGTGCAAGGAGTTTTTCGTCATCAAAGATGCTCGCATTTTCGAAGGCAGTGCCAGCCTTATCGCCAAAGAAGGCTTCCACGACTTCCTTTTCCGCCTGTTCCTTTGCCTTGTCGAATTCCATACCATTTTCCACGAGCGAAAGAATTCGCTTGTGCGTAATGTGCGTACCCACATTGATGTTGATCTTGCCATCCTTCCCGACTTTGGCGACCGCCTTTAACGATAGCGGGTTGGTGGATTTCAGCCCATAGAGTTCGTTCCAGTAGTACCCCGACGCCTCCACAAGCACGTAGCGCGAGCCGAGTTCCAACTTGCCTAGCGAGAACGAACCGTCGTCGCCGTCAACGGTGCCCGTAAACGTCTTGCCCGTCTGCGCAAACGTCTCGGGATTAAGTTCGTACAAGGTAACAGTCGTACCCTTCACGAACGGCCCCTTCTCAACAACGCCCTCGATGCTTGCTGTAATCTGGTTCGGGTCGTCGGATGTTCCTGCCACAGATCTTGAATCATTGCAAGACGAAAGCCATGTGGAGGCAAGGCCCAGCGCAGCAATGGAAATTACAAATCTCAGGTTAGTCGTTTTCATGGGGGACCTCCTTCACCTTTCGGGTCAGCGGGAAAAACTGCAGGTTGAGTCTGTAGACCTGGTTAATATTCTTGTCTGCAACGGCAATGGATATAATCTTCTGGCGGAACGTCTCAAGTTCATGAACAATCCTGTCGTAGGTTTCATCAGAAATGCCCATAGTGACACCGGTGATGTTGCGCTCCGTCGTAGGCAGGTCAAGGGAATTCGCCGCGAGTTGCGACATCTGGCGGTGCGCCGTCCGGATTGCAAGGCGAGTCGCCTCGCTCGACCCCGTAATGGAACTTTCTGATTGAGAATACGTTCCGTCCTTGGCCTTGAGCAACAGTCCAGAATCGGTAAGGAACTTTAAGGTTTCCTGAACCTCCCAAGCCGTTACTGGCGGGTAACACTTCTTCGCTAGTTCACCGGGAGTCGCCCCCGGCATCAACGGCGCAAGTTCACGCAAGGTCGGGTTCTTCCACGACTCGTAGTAATCAAAAAGCCTTTCTTCGAGAACACGTACCTTGTGGTTCTTCGCGATGGAACACATCCGCTCGAACGCCTCTTTCTTCTTTGCGTCCGATCTAGACTGGCAAAAGGTAACCATCGCACGGAAATACTCTACCTCAAAACCCACGAGCCCCATCGCCTGTGCAGTACGTTCCACGCCCTGCTTACTCAGCTTGCTCTTACCGTCACAAACGACCTTCATGTACGAACAGGAAGAAAATCCTGCAAGGTTAGAAAACTCGCGCCACGAGAAAACGGAATGTGCCTTTCTGTCTTCGTAATAATCCAGCATGAACTTGCGGTAGTCTGTGTATTCGGTAATCGGCTTCATACCAAGAAATATACAATCGCGATTTTAAGAAAACAAGCAATTTAGTCAACAAAATTAAAGAATTTTTAAAAATTTCCGCATTTTTATAGTAAATTTTCTATTACATTTTCCTATATGCAATGAAGCATTGCATATAGGATTTTTTCCAGGAACTCAAGTCACGACAGAAAGCAATAATCACGAATGCAAGTAAATTTCTATCTATGGAGCATAAAACTTACCAACGGAGTTTGGTCATGTACGATATTCTAGTCCTGGGAGCAGGTATTTCCGGCCTCTCCGCTGCCCTGCATGCGGCAGAAAAGGGCCTTTCGGTCGTTATCCTCACGAAAGGCGCAAAACCGGACGGTTCTTCCAACTACGCGCAGGGCGGCATCGCGACCGTCACCGAGAAGACGGACAAGTTCAAGTTCCACATCGACGACACGCTCGAGGCGGGTGCCGGTCTCTGCAAGAAGGAGCCCGTGAACATCCTCACCAAGAGCGGGCCTGCGACCATCAAGCAGCTTGTGAAGTGGGGCGTGCAGTTCACCCCCTCGCCCGTCGACAAGACGCAATTCGACCTGCACCTCGAAGGCGGCCACAGCCATCACCGCATCTTGCACGCGGCGGACCTCACCGGCAAGGAAATCATGCGCGCGCTCCTGTGCGAACTCCACAAGCACAAGAACATCCACTACATCGAGAACTGCTACATCAAGGACCTCATCTGCAAGGGCGAAGGCAAGAACAAGCGCTGCGTGGGAGCAAAGATTATCCACCAGAAGACGGGCATTGTCGAAGACCTCCTCGCGAAGGCATCCATCCTTTCTACCGGCGGTGCAGGCCGTATTTGGCAGTACACCGTATGCCCGCCCGACAGCTGTGGCGACGGCATGGCGATTGCGGCCCGTGCTGGTGCAGCTCTGCAGGATATCGAGTTCATGCAGTTCCACCCGACAAGCCTCTACGCCCCGCAACTCAAGAAGCCCTTCCTGATTTCGGAAGCGGTGCGCGGGTTTGGCGGCATTTTGAAGAACTACAAGGGCGAAGAGTTCATGAACCAGGTTCACCCGCTCCACTCGCTCGCGCCCCGCGACATCGTGGCGCGCGCCATCCACAGCGAGATGCAGCGCCTGGGCAAGCCCAACATGTTTATCGACCTCTCAGGCCGCACCCCAAAGGACATCAAGAGCCACTTCCCGAACATCTACGCGAAGTGCCTCGACGCAGGTATCGACATCACGAAGGAATGGATCCCCGTGGTGCCCGCCGCACACTACATGTGCGGAGGCGTACTAGTCGACACCTGGTCCAGAACCGAGATTAACGGCCTGTACGCCTGCGGCGAGGTCGCCGCGACGGGCGTCCACGGTGCAAACCGCCTGGCATCAAACTCCCTGCTGGAGAGCGTCGTCTTTGCAATCCGCGCGGTGGACAACATATGCGACAGCGGACTTTTGAAGGCAAAAATCGACGTGAAGAAGTCGACCAAGAAAGAGAAGGTATCTTTCACGAAGGCCGCCTACTGGCGCAAGCGCAAGAAGGCCCTGCAAGATACGATGTGGGCGTACTGCGGGATTGTCCGCACGACCGCAGGCCTGAACCAGGGATTGAAGGAAATCGCCGCCCTCGAGGCCGACGTGGATGCTGCCATCAAGAACAAGGAAACGGAGAACCTCCACTTCCTTGAGTTCCTGAACGCCCTGCAGGTATCGAAGATGATCCTGGTCGCAGCGCTCCACCGCAAGGAATCGCGCGGGCTGCACTACATCCTCGACTACCCGAATCTCGACCCCAAGACGAAGCACCATACCATTTATCTGAAGATGGTTTCCAAGTAGAATGCCTGTAGCGAAGAAGACAAAGGAAGCGTTGCCGAAGAAGATCGGCGGATACAAGCCGACGCAGATGCTCGGGCATGGTGCCATGGGCAATGTGTGGCTGTGTCACGACGAATCGCTCGACCGCATGGTCATCGTGAAGCAGATGGTCCCGAAACTTTTGGACCAGGATTCCTTTATCCTCCGGTTCCAGCAGGAGGCAACCATCCTCGCCCACCTGAACCACCCGGCCATCGTGCAGCCCTACGCCCTCTGGAAAGAGAGCGATGGACAACTGTCGCTCTCGATGGAATTCGTGATGGGCAAGAACCTGCGCGAGATTCTCGACGCCTGCAAGCAGCCGCCCGTCTGGGTCGTGATGGCAATCCTCCACGAAATCTTCCTCGCCCTGAGCGTCGTGCACCGTGCAGGCATCGTTCACCGCGACTTGAAACCCGCAAACCTGATGATTGACAAGGACGGGCGAATCCGCCTGCTCGACTTCGGCGTTGCGCACGTCGACAGGAGAAACGGCGACGACATGACGCTCACCATGGCGGGTTCACAAATCGGGACCGGCGCCTACATGAGCCCCGAACAGACCATGGGCGACGAAGCCACCCCGGCATCGGACCTGTTCGGCATGGGCATCATCGCGAGCGAGATGCTCCTCGGCGAGAACGTTTTCCGCGGAGAATCGCTGAACCAGACTTTCCAGAACATCCGCCGCCTGAAAATCGGCAAGAAGGCTTTCCCGCCCGGTACGCCCAAGGGGCTTGCAAAGCTGGTGATGCAGCTCCTCGAGAAGAAGCCCTCCAAGCGCCCGCTCTCTGCTGCAGATGTCGCCGATGAACTCAGCCGCCTGATGCGCGCCTACCCACGCGACCTCACGCCCTACCTCGCCGAATGGGTGAACACCACGATGAGGGGCGAAAAGACTGCCATTGAACCCAAGACCTACCCCAGCAGGTGCAAAATGACAATCGCGCTTACTTTTATATTCACCGCTGCAGTCACTGCCGGCGTATACATGCTCTTATCGAATTTCTAAAGGGAACAAATGAACTGGATAGACATATTCTGCCTTGTCTGCGTACTCATTCTCACGCTCATCGGTGTATGGCGCGGGTTCCTGAAGGACCTCTTTAGGCTTTTCGCCTGGGCGGCAGCGCTCGCTGGCGCATACTTTGCCCAGGATCTCATCGCCGACACGCTCGCCACGAACCTTGAGATTAGCGGGTTTACCGTTAAACTCCTGTGCATCTGCATCGGGTTCCTCGTTCCGTTCATTACCTTGTTCATGATTGGGCACTTTGTGCAGAAGGCTGTCGCCGATACTCCCGTAGGCAAGGTCAATAGGATTCTCGGCGGGATTCTCGGGGCATGCAAGGGCTGGATAATCTGCTTCATTTTCCTCTCCATCCTGCATATCATCCCGGTAACCGGCGGGCTCAAGGACACGCGTAACAACGCGACCGCATACAGTTTCTACAAGTTCAACCTGGAAATGCTCGGGTTCTCCTCGGAAGAACCTGACCTGATTGGCATTGCCGAAAAGAAGGCGACCGAACTCAGCAAGGAAATCACCGACAAGGCTGTCGAGAAGGTCAAGGAAACGACAACCGAGGCGGCAGAACAGGCCAAGGATGCCGCCGTAAAGGCTGCAACCGACGCAAAGGATTCCCTCGTCAAGAAGGTTGACGCGAAGGCCGATTCCGTCGTGGAAAAGGTCAAGGAAAAGGCAGGAACGACTTACAAGGTAAGCAACGAGAAGGGTCCGAACACGCATTCGGTAGAAAAGAAGTAGTTGGTACCTACTTGTTAAAACCTAGTTGGCCGCGAGCCTCTTCGCACAGGCTTCCGCTTCTCGTATAATTTCTTCTTCGCCATCCACATGGCGGTTACGCATCACAAACTTTCCGTTGCAGATAACGGAATCGATGCAGGAACTGTCCGCAGCATAGACCCAGTTGCTGACCAGGTTATGGCCGGGCACCATGCGTTCGTTCTTCAGGTCGACCAGCAGGCTGTCCGCGAGGTACCCTTCCTTGATTTCGCCGGCATCCATTAGCCCGTAGGCGCGCGCAGAGTTCACCGTCGCCATTCTAAGCGCGTCGTGCGCAGGCAAAGTTTCGGCACCGCCCTGCACTTTCGCGAGCAGGGCCGCAAGTTTCATCTCCTCGTGCATGTCGAGGTTGTTGTTCGAGGAATCACCGTCCGTACCGAGAGCGACCTTGGCTCCCGCACGCAACAGACGGTCAATCGGCGGAATACCGCTCGCAAGCTTCAGGTTCGAATTCGGGTTCAGTACAGCAGTAGCCCCCGAATCCACAAAAGCCTTCATGTCGTCGTCCGAGAAATGGACGCAGTGCGCTGCGGCGAGGTTCGAATCTAGCATTCCGGCACGTTCCAGCAGACGGACTGGGCTGCAGCCGTACTGTCTTTCGCAATCCTCGAGTTCCTTTAAAGTTTCGGAGAGGTGAGTATGGACCATAAAATTTTCGGAACGGGCAAAGTCGGCACAGCGCTTCAGCAGCGCCTCGCCCACTGTGTATACGGAATGCGGGGCAACCGCAAGGCGCACGCGTTC
>JAEEGJ010023874.1_pt1 | contig 12761 bp, 13 predicted proteins | sample 8958761 | NCBI WGS metagenome assembly JAEEGJ01 (sample SAMN16246546, study PRJNA631951) | gut metagenome | biome: gut microbiome; feature: rumen; material: RS-attached | host: Bos | place: Iran: Karaj | collected 2018-10
CGCGACCATCTGCCGTGGAGTTGTCGTCAACCGGGCAGGTAGAGCCGAGACCAACAGCCTTGATGCGGTTCTTGGCAACGCCGAACTTCGTGAGCTGCTTCATAACGGCCTTAGCACGGCGGTCAGAAAGCTTGAGGTTCTTCTTAGCCTTACCGCGGTTGTCGGTATGACCCTGGATCACAATCTTGAGGTCCTTATAAGCTTCGTCTTCCTTGAGCTTCTGGGCGACACCCTTAAGGATTCTCTTAGCGTTAGCGTTAATGGTTGCGGAACCGCTCTTGAAGGAGATACCTTCGAGCTTTTCGACCTTCTTCTTCGGGCAGCCGAATCCGTCATCACCAGCTTCAGCCGGGCAACGGTCCATACCAGAGCAGACACCTTCGAAGAGGTTGAACATATTTCTTTCCGTGACCCAAGCATCGCAGACGCCGTCCTTATCGAGGTCCGGATCCGGGAGCGGGCAACCATCGTTTGCAGGCACGCCGTGTTCGAGCGGGCACTTGTCGAGACCCTTACAGGTCTTGGAGATGAACCATTCCTTAGCAACAGATTCGTCTTCGGCAGCCTTTTCGAAGTAGTAGCCGAGCTTCTTCTGGACAACCCATTCGTCGCAAACGCCGTCGCCGTCGCTGTCCGGATCATCCCACGGGCAACCCTTATTGCCAGCAGCACCAGCTTCACCCGGACACATGTCGTAGCCCTTGCAGACGCCGGCATACTGATCGAGCTTGTTCTTGTCGGTGACCCACGGAGAGCAGAGACCGTCGCCATCCGGATCCGGATTGTCTTCCGGGCAACCGTTGTTCATGAGCGTACCAGCTTCAGCCGGGCACTGATCGATACCCGTGCAAACATCCTTGAACTGATCCTGCATACCCTTCTGGCTAACCCAGGATTCGCAGACGCCGTCCTTATCCGGGTCCGGATCATCCGTCGGGCAACCATTGGTGCTGCTACCCTTTTCGTTCGGGCACTGGTCAACACCAGAGCAGATATTGCTGTAATCGTTAGCAACACCCTTTTCAGAAACCCAAGCATCGCAAACGCCATCTTCGTCAGTATCCGGATTACCCATCGGGCAACCAGAGTTCAAACGGTGACCAAAGTCATCCGGGCAGCGGTCGTCGGCATCAGGTACGCCATCGCCATCGCGGTCCTGCGGGAGGAGGAAGCCAGACCAAGTCAAGCCGCCGAACAAAGCATACTGCGGGTTGATGCGAATCTTTGTAGCATTAACACCAGTAGGATTTTCTTGATTCTGCTTGACATAAACATTGTTGATGTATTGGTTCTTGCCCACATAGAAAGAGCCACCAAGCTGAACATCGAGACCCACCGGAAGATGGAATACGAGACCGCCTGTGAGCTGCTTCATATCCAACTTCTGTTCAACCGGATTTCCCATCGGATCAAGATTCCACTGGAAAGCCTTAGTCTGGATATTCATGTACAATTCAGCAAACACAGAAAGGAAGTCCAGAGGATAGACTTCGAGAGCGCCGCTGAAAAACGGATAGTTTTCGAACTTGACGCCATTGGCCTTGCCCATGGACATTTTGTAACCGCCGTTCAAATGAACAAGGAGAGGGAAAACATCAATCTTGGAAAGGTCCAACGTAATGGCACCGCCAATCGTCATGTCACCCTTCTTGGCGCCATAAGAATAAGCAATACCGTATTGTTTACCATCAACGGGATTTACATAGGTTCCAATGTATTCCGGTTCACGAACCCAGATACCTTGCTGATTTCCCTTGGAGGTATTGAAGGTGTATCTGAAGAACGCAGCCACATCGACCGGGATATCAGACGGAATCGGAGCACGAACCTTCAAGTTCGCAGCCAAATTGCCGACATAACCCTTCTTTGTTCCAGAAAGTGGGTCGCCATTACAAGCGGGAGCTCCGCAAACGGCATTACCGTTGAACTGGTCATAATAGACAGGCAACGTCACACCGAGGTCAACAATGTCAAAAAGACCGATGGCAAAGCCCACATAAGCACTGACACCTATGTAGTTTGCAACTTCAACATACTTATTACCTTCATTCATGGCATACTGTGCACCATTAGGGGCCACAGCAGGGGTTCCATAAATGGTACCACTCTGGAACATCTTGTTGCCAAATGCATAATCGCCCAAAGCATTAAATGCAAGCTTGGAATGCCCAAGCGACTGAGCCGACTGTGTCTTGTTGACACCGACGAAACCAGTCTTGTTTATCGTCTGGGCATGCTGGTCTGCAAAGGCGGAAACCGCCAGTGCAAAGGCCAAACCCATTGCTACTCGTTTCATAGAGTCTCCTTGTTTTGAACCAACCTTGAATAGACAGGTTCTTATCGTATAATAATGTTTAGTAGAAATATAACACTTTAATAAAAAGTCTGCACTTCAAATTGTGCAAAAAGATTGATAAATAATACATAAAAATTGCAAATTTTTCGTTTCATTTCTTTTTTTTTACACAAATTCACTTAAAGAAGGTACTTTCGAAAATTTCTGGATACATTCGACAAAGACTTGTAAACCCACTTTTACCAATGATGATGTGATCGAGAACGGGAATCTGCAAAATTTTTCCGGACGCACAAAGCACCCGAGTGATAGACATATCTTCGGGACTAGGTTCCAGCGAACCAGACGGATGATTGTGGATAAAGATAACTGAGACAGCACGATCTTCGATGGCCAAAGCGAAAGCCTCGCGTGGGTGTACAGGAGTCTGGTTCACAAGCCCCGTCGTGAGTTCATGGACACGAATAACGTAATTCGCCGAATTCAAAGACACGACAACCAAATGTTCCTGCGATTCGTACTTCATGTACGCCACACGCGAAAGAACGTCTTCGGGCGTCGAGACCGGAATAGCCTTGTCGCTCAAGATGAAACGCCCGGAAAGCTCCAGACAGGCAAGAATCTGCGACGCCTTGACTTTCCCCAGCCCGCGAATACTCCTAAGACGATCCAAGGAAGGGACAGACGTTTCCGTCGAAAGGAACTGGGCAAGCCGCCGCGAAAGTTCAAAGACATCGCATTCGTGGCACCCGCTTCCCAAAATAATTGCGAGCAATTCTTCGTTGCTAAGCGCACTGACCCCGGAATATTCAAGCTTTTCGCGGGGCATCAAATTGAATTCCGGGACTTTGAAAAGAGTGACCTGATTATGGTGCATCTGTATTTTCTCCTAAAAAAAGTGGTTCTATTATATAAACACGCTTTTTTCAGGATTTTGGACCAAAATCAGTTTTTTTTGCGGTTAGAGGTTATATAAAGTAATAATTAAAAATAAACTGGATAGCAAATATTTTTGTATTATTTTCAAAGGACTTCATATAATCCTTCTTTTCTTTTTCAATGCCGCGGACATCCAAAACAAAGCGAAGTCCGACATCCAAATCATGCCCATGGGAATTGACCGATCCGCCCAAACCGAAAACAAGCGAAGGAACAAAAGCATTGACATTCCATTCGTCCAAATCCCTACTTTTATTATTATAAAGGTCGCTATTGTCGTAATTTTCTTGCAAACTGTGCCATGTCGCTAGATTAAAATTCAACCGCACGCCAGCTTCCACATAAAAATATTGAACCGGAGTACAGCGCAACATCAGAGGAATATTCACATCTAGAAGCGTTCTCGATTCGTTAACGCTATAATCCGAAAATCTAACAGAACCTTCACCAATTTTTCGCGAAGTCATGTTAAAGCCAAAATTTACTTCTGGAGCAAGAGCAAACAAATTGCTAATCGGGTATTTGAACAGCACGCCGAGATCAAAAACCACGCCAAGCCAGTCATTATCGCCCATTTCAGACGGATAATCCCAGTAAAACCCGACACCTCCTCCAAAATGACCGCCAAAACGAAAAACTTTCGACACCTCCTTGTCGTAGCTTTTGTACTCCGACTCATGCTGTATCGAGTTGCCTTTCTCGAAGCTTTTATACTCCGATTCGTACTTTATTGAATTATCGTTTTCACCAGCATTCGCTTCGGCAGAATCTTCGGCAAAAGCATTGGAGAACATCGCAGCAACAGAAAAAGCCAGAATAAAATTTTTCATTTTCATAAAAATTCTACTTTATATAATAATTTATAACAAATTGCAAAGACCATATTTTCGTCTTGTTTTCTGCAACATAAGGCTTTGCAGACTTACTTCCAGACGACCGTTTCACATAATCGTCATAGAGATAAATTTCATCGCCATCATCATAGAAAACAATTTTATCGTTCTTGTGGATACGGTCCATATCCAAAACAAACCGAGCCCCAAGTTCTCCCACATGGCTTCCTAAGCTTAAGCCGAACACGAGAGAAGTCGTTTCGCCCTTGACTTTCCAATCTTCCAAATTCGCTTTAGGACTCGCAATTGAATTGCCCTTTTCGTCTTTGTATTCTTTTCCACTAGACGAAGCAAAGTTGCCATTGAACTGGACTCCCGCATCGACAAAGAGAAAATCCAACGGCTTAATCCGCAACAACAACGGCATGCTCAATTTATAAATGGTACGGCTTTCGACTTGCGAATAAACACCATGCCTCGTGGATTTCTGAGAAATTTCTCGTTCGGTCGCATTCAAGCCTAGATTCAACTCAAGCAAAAAATTTACGGTTTCATTTATATTCAACTTGAAAACGCCCCCCAAATCGACAGCCACGCCTCCCCAATCGTCACTGCCCACAAGGAACTGAGGCGGATAATCCCAATAGCCCGTGGTGCCAATACCAAAATGCACACCAAAACGGGCCAACGCTTCAGGTAATTCTTTGGAAAAAGCGTTTGTACCAAAGCACATCAAAGCGATCGTTGCCGCAAGGATGAACCTTTTCATAAACTAACCAAAGAAGTAATTAAAGACAAACTGAACTGTAAACATCTTCGTATTGTTTTCGACAATCTTGTATATACGAGCCTTATCATTAGCAGAACTAGATTTGGATGCGTCATAATCGTCGAGATCGTAAGGAAGCCGGTCTTTCTTTTCAATTCCGCTGAGATCCCAAATTACGCGAACGCCGAGGTCAAATTCATGACCATTAATACGCATCGTCGTGCCCAAGCCCGCAAGAGCAGAAGGAACAAAAGCCTTGACTTTCCAAGTATCAGCTTTACGAGTCACATTCTTATATTCGCCGTTTTCATCCAAATATTTGAGCGAACTTCCATTTTCGTCAGTGTATTCGTAGTTATGCGAAGTACCTATATTGAAATTAAGTCGTGCGCCGCCTTCGAGATAGACAAACGGCAACGTCAAGCGAAGTGCAAGAGGCACATTGATATTGACAAGCGTACGAGCATCATTCACCTTATACCAACCATAGTCTTCGCTATAGCCTTCGCCCTCAATAGCCTCGGCCAAATAGTTGATACCAAAATTCACTTCGGGCACAAATGTAAATGCATTGTTTATGCGGTATTTTAGGACAAGGCCGAAATCCATTGAAATGCCAGACCACTCATTTTCACCAAACTCCCAAAGGAAATCCTCATCCGTCGGATAGTCGAAATAAGCGGCATAACCAATACCCATGTGCAAGCCCCAAAGAACCTGCGGACGTTGACCATCGCCCTTAGACGAAGCACGAGCGTCACCATAGGACTTGTATTCCGGCTGTCCATATGCAGGAAGCTTATTTCCATAGCCGTCATCGACGGTGCCCTCTTGCCTTGCTGGCGGAATGTCGTTACCGTAGCCATCATCTTCGGCAAAAGCGTTTGCGCTAAGACACATCATGGCAATAGCAGATGCAATCATGAGTTTTTTCATCGGGACTCCTTCAAACAACTTTAAACGTTATTCATGGAAATGGATTATGGTTTTATGCGAAATAAAATACAAAAAAAATGTGAAAATCATTCTACTTTTTTCAAAAAAATTAGGTTCTCGAAAATCTTTCCAAAAAAGCACTTAATCGCTTGTTCTGAGACTGTTTGAACACAAAGTCCGGAGTCCCTTGTTCCACGACAACGCCCTGATCCATGAATATGACCTTGTTTGCCACATCGCGGGCAAACGCCATTTCGTGAGTCACGATAACCATCGTCATGCGGTCTTCGGCTAGTTTCTTGATAATTTTGAGGACTTCGCCCGTGAGTTCCGGGTCCAAGGCGCTCGTCGGCTCATCGAAAAAGAGAATTTTCGGCTTTAAAGCCAAAGCACGCGCAATGGACACACGCTGTTGCTGACCACCCGAGAGTTCGCACGGGTAAGACTTTTCCTTGCCTTCAAGCCCCATCTGCTTGAGCAAGAATCGAGCAAGCGCACGGGCGTCTTCTCGGGAATCGCCGAGCACGCGGATCGGAGCAAGCGTCAAGTTCTGGAGTACGGTCAAATGAGGGAACAAGTTAAAGTTCTGGAACACAAGCCCCGTAGAAAGTCGAATGTCGCGGAGCGTTTTTGCGGGAGCGTACTTGATTTTGCCACCCATGTTCGAATCGGGAATGATCATGTCCTTGCCATCGACGCGTACCTCGCCAGCCTCGAACGTTTCAAGCTGCGTGAGACAACGGAGTAGCGTACTCTTGCCGGAACCGGAAGGCCCGATAATCGAAAGCACCTCGCCCGCCTTGAGGTCAAACGAAATATCCTTGAGCACATGCAGCTCGTCAAAGGACTTTTTCAAATGCTTGACTTCAAGAATCGGAGAGGAATCCAGAAACGTGTCATCGATGATGATAGACTGAACTTGAGAATCCATGGCACGCCTCACTTGTAGTAATTCAATTTGCGTTCAACATAAGCGAATAAAACGCTCAAAAGAAGATTCGCAATGTAATAGAACACGCCAGCAACAAATAACGGATAAATGCTTGCGTAAGCAGCCTGTTGCTTTTTCGCGAGTGCAAAAAGTTCCGTTACAGCAATCACCTGCGCCAAGGAAGTATCCTTCACAAGCGTAATGACCTCATTTGCGCTTGCCGGCACAACACGCTTGATAACCTGCGGAAGGATGATGCGATAGAACGTCTGACCGCGGGTAAGGCCAAGCATGGCAGCGGCCTCGTACTGACCTTTGGGAATCGACTGGATGCCGCCGCGGAAAATTTCGGCAAAGTAAGCCGCATAGTTTATCGAAAAAGCAACAATCACCGCCGGGAAGCGGTCAAACGAGAACTCCACGCCCGTGTATTCCGAGAGGTAATACGAGCCGAAATAAATCGCCACAATCTGGAGGAGTAGCGGAGTGCCGCGCATCACCGAAATGTAGAACGAAACTGGATAACGGATAATGCGGTAGCGACTCATCTTGAGGACAGCCACAAGCAAGCCCAGCGGAATCGAAAATAGGAGCGTGAGCCCGAAAATGGCGAGCGTCGTGCAGAAGCCGCCCCAAAGAATAGGCAACAAACTATTCAGATCAGACATAAAAGATTACGATTCTTTATTATTAGAAATACTGTTGGAGTTTCCCTGCTCGACATCCTCGATTTCCTTCTCCGAAGCTTGCTTTAACGAGTAGGTATCAAAGGCAGGTTCGTCAGGGAGCTTAAGTTCTATGGAATTTATTTTTGAGATAAATCCCCTCCCCTCTCGCATCACGATTTCAAACACATGGCCACCATTTTTTCGGTCTTCAGATATAAAATGGAAATGCCAGCCAGACGCGTTAATTCCGTCCATAAAGTCCGGGAAAAACACACCCACAAGCGTCCCCTTTATGTTCTGGAATTTAAAGGACTTCTGCGTCTTTTGCAAAATCGTCTTTAAGGAGACATGCATGGACCTATACGCCGATTCAGATCTGGCATCGACAACATCAAACACCCCATCAATACGCACCATGTGCATACTGTTCAGTCCAAAATGGGCGTCAACGATATTGTTCAGTTCGGCTTTCAGACCTTCGACATTTCCGCATTTGCCAAACGCAATGGGCTCGACCGTATCCATAGTGCAAACCGTCGAAAAAGGAACACCGCGGTCGCTTTCGGCGACAACCACATTCCCATCGTCTTTCGCGCGGTAACAGACACCGTCAAGAACGATCATTTCCCCATCAATATTATTGAATGTCCCAAGCCCAATATTGCCATGCTCCAACAACTCTGCAACCGTAATTACAGGGTTTGTGTATCCAAGCATCAGGGCTTGCAATGTCGAGACCTGAAAAATCTTCATATAAAATTACTTGCCGAACCACTTAGCGGAGATTTCAGCGAACTTGCCGTCTTTTTTCATCGCAGCAAGCACGTTGTTCACAGAATCGCGGAGCGCCTGATCTTTTTTGCGGAAGCCAACGGCATAGACTTCATCGGAAAGGCCTTCTTCGAGAACAATGTAGGGCTTGGCGTTTGTGACAATCCAGTACTTGGCGACTATTTCGTCGAGGAACACGGCATCGACACCGCCCTTGTCCAAATCCATGAGCGCTGTCTGGTTGTCGTCAAACGGGACGATTTCCTTGGCAGCCTTGCCCGCCTCGGAGGCATCCAAAAGCTTCTGGGCGGTAGAACCGTTCTGCACGGCAATCTTCTTGCCGGCGAGGGCCGCAAGATTTGCAAGGGCCTTATCCTTTACCGTGAAAATCATGCGGTTCTTGAGGTAAGCATCGCTCAAGTTCATGGCCTTAGCGCGGGCACTATCTATGCTCATGCCGTTCCAGATGCAGTCGATCTTGCCGGTGTTCAATTCCTGTTCCTTCGCGTCCCAGGAAATCGGCTGCGTCTTGAGCTTTACGCCCAGGCGAGCGCAAACTTCAGTGGCGAGGTCAATGTCAAAGCCCACGATGTTGTTGTCCTTGTCGCGGAAACCCATCGGCGGGAAAGAATCATCGAGGCCAAGCACGAACACACCAGCCGCCTTGACCTTGTTGAAGGATTCATCGGTAACGGTCTTGCTTTCGGACTTCTGTTCGTTACAGGCAGAAAGGAAGGCGGCACACGCAAACGCAGCAAACATCGCAAGAATCTTTTTCATTGAAGCTCCTTTTTCATTTTCTAATGGAAATATAGGAAAAGGGCCGCATTCCTTTTTCCCTAAAAAAGCCGATTTTGACCATTTTCGGTCATTTTTCGCCTGTTTTATGACGACTTTCAAATGCGGAAAAATGGACTGTTATAACAGTTTCCAAGGGGGATTACATGGATTTTCCCGCACATTTTACTTAAACACCTTTCCCACCCACAATTTATTTGATTTTCCAACAAAAATATTGTATATTAATACAAGCGTATTAGAATTAACTTCAAATGCATTTGTAAATTTCAGCAAAGCAAAGGAACCATTATGCCAAGTACACTATTGCAAGTCAGGGTGGATGAAAAGACTCGTTCTGCAGCAGGGAGCATATACGAAAAGCTCGGCATCGACTTGCCGACAGCTGTCCGCATGTTCCTTGCCAGGACCATTCTAGAAAACGGCATACCCTTCAGCATGAAGCTCCGTCCAGACGCTCCCGCCGACGTTCTCGAAGCCATGAAACAAGCTTCACAGTCTGCCGCCGACGCAGGAGTTGCAGATATGTCCCTTGATGAAATCAACGACGAAATCGCACAGGTCCGAGCCGGCAAATGAAATGCTACGCAGTCATTGACACGAACGTGTTGGTCTCCGCATTGCTAAAATGGGATTCCATCCCAGGGCAGGTCGTACAACAAACCTACGCCCACGAGATTATTCCCGTTTTCAACGATTCTATCTTACAAGAATACGAAGAAGTGCTCTCCCGTGAGAAATTTCATTTTCCAAAAGAAACTGTCGAATTTTTGCTTTCACGCCTAAAGGCAATCGGCGAAAGCATGACAACCGTAGAATCGCTTGTTGGCAATTTTCCTGACCCCAAAGACGTCGTATTTTTTGAAGTCGCAATGGAAAAGAACAAAACAGATGACGCGTTTCTTGTCACGGGAAACCTAAAGCATTTTCCAAAGCACCCCAAAGTCGTCACTCCGACAGAAATGCTGCGTATTTTGGACAACTTGTAATTCTTTTATTTGTACGCAAAAAAGGCCGCATCCTGCTCGGCTTCTTCCCAGCTCTGGTCGATGTAGGGAAAACCATCGCTCCCGTAAAGTTCGATTAGTTCCCATTTGAATATGCCCAGAATTTCCGCGGCACGTCCATGGGATATGGTTTCGTTCTTGATAAACGGGTACAACAGCAACGCATTGCGGCGGAGTTCGTCGCTCTTGTTATCGCATGCCATAAGATCAGCGATATTTTCTGGAATGTCCATTGTTACTGTCGGCATAGGAATCCTAGCCGATTTTGCACGGAGCCGATGGATGTAGTAACTTGGAAATTTCTTTTGCAATTCACATTTGGCAATGCGTGCTATTTATAAATCTCACATAAAAATGCAGGAACCAATCACCTATTCCCTTTAGCCCGATTATGTGACTTGCAAAGCAATTCGCAGTTAGAGCGGTCAGTGGCACCGCCTTTACTCCAAGCGGTCACGTGGTCGGCATCCATATCAGTAAGTTTCCAGATTTTATTCTTATTCGCATTGTCAGACATTGCACAGAACGGACAATTAGATATTCCTTCTGCTTGCGCCTTGGCAGTCTGTGCAGCATAAACGCTTTTCTTCGTAGCCTCGTCAAACACGCGCACATTCAGAAGCTTTTTATCGACTTCACCGCCGAGCACATACTCAAAAATTCCCTTGCGGTCTTTCACATAGGGGTCAGCATAAAGCGTCATCACCTTATCATGAACAACTTTAGGACTGTACGCATTCTTATGATAGATTTCATACAATCTACCCCATTCAAGCCCACACATTTCACTTTCGGTCATGTCAAAAACGCTTGAAGCCCAATCAATAACTGTATTGAAATACGTCTTCAATTCATCGATATTCGTATCACGACGATGTTTCGCCATATAAGAATCTTTCTTAGGCAACTTATACTTTTTTGCTTCTTCATCAGAAATCATCACTTCACTGACCCAGTCGAGAGCAACGCTCAAGATTCCCTGACGGTTCGGTTCGCCACGCACATACGCTTGCCACATCTGTACATTGGCATTCCTGGAATTACTGAATTCAGCCTTGGCTGCCGTCACAAACGGGCCCGAGAAGATAGCGTTCAAAAGTTCCTGCTCGTTCAACGGAACGCCTACGATATTGATTGTCTTGAACCACTCCTTAATTTCTGTTTCTTCGCCCTCGCAAACATAGACAAGCAACTCGTAGTCTTCAATCAGCTTTTGCGTTTCAGCAGGAAGCCCCGAAAAATACTGAGGTATGCCATTTACATCAGCTACGCCAAACTTGCCCTTGACAAACCGCCCTATTGACGTAATTCTCTGTTGACCATCCAACACTTCAAAATGTTCTTCATCTATCTTGTTGAAGTAGATAAGCCCCAACGGATAACCCTTGAGCATGGAATCAATAACGGCAACATCTTTTTTGCCATCAGCGTAGATGTAATTGCGTTGGTATTCCGGTTGAATCGTGAGTTTGCCGGAAAGTCCGAACAAGCCCTTCCCTTCAAGTTCGTTATAGACGAAACCTTCACAAATATCCTTGACGGAAATTGTTTTGAGTTCTGTTTTCATACGGACTATCCTTTCGATTTGATGAGAACACGAGCATAGACCTGCTGGTACATTTTACCATCCACAATGTAATAGGTATCTCCATCTAGAGGTTCTGAAAGTTCAATAGTTGCACCATCATTCAGTTTGGTCACTCGACTCTTCCTTCCATGCTTATCAACTTGAATTTGTTCTGGATAAACTTTATTCGCACCACCAAACCACGTTTTGGTAATTCCTAAAATATCATACTGTTCCGGGCAATACTTATCTAGGAAAGAAATAGGCACTCCCATTACGCCTTTATAATCGCTAGGAATTGCGTCAGTGAAAGGAACCTCTATAGCTTCGAAGTTATCATAATGCAAATATCCTTTCTCTTTTATTTCTTTATGCTTCGAAAATTTCAGATTCTGCTGCATGGTCATCAAGGACAACGGATCATGGCGACGTCCATGTTCGATGTTGGTATACCAACATGAATTACCCAGCCGGGTATAATCACCTTTATAACCCAAACGTTCCGCTTTTTCACGATCAGAATCTTTTACCACAGCCCCTTTGGGGACCCGGAACACCATATCAGAGCCATTGCCAGTTGCACCAAGCCATAAGCCATTGTCTTTAATTAGCGGAAAAATCTCCTTATACGTAATTGCATTCATATTTCCTATAACAGCAAACTTTTTCCCTGACTCCATAATCCAAGCAACAAATTCTCTAAACAGGCTGAACGGTGGATTCGTGATTATAAAATCTGCCTCATCACGCAACCGCTTAATTTCATCAGAGCGAAAATCACCATCCTCTTCAAGATACTTCCATTCCAAATCTTCAATATCAATGCGACCATTCCTGTTGGTATCGTGATCAAGCGTGAAAATTTTGCCCTTGATTTTCGACTTATCTACATCATACCAAGGAGCCTGCTGTTCAAACAACGTCGGTTGCCAATCCTTGACCTTATACTTTTTTGATTCTATTGCATAAGATGTCGAAATCAATTTCTTCAAACCGAGCTTTTCAAAATTCTGTGCAAAATAGCGGGTAAAGTTACTCCACTCAGGGTCATCGCAAGGAAGCAGAATCGTCTTGCCGCGGAACACGTTTTCGTCGTATTCTAGGTAGGCGTTCATTTCTTTTTCTATATCTGCGTAAATCGTATAGAACTCGTCGTTCTTCGCTTCTTTCGCCTTTCCTAGCGAATCGTTCTTTGCCATCGTGTTGCTCCATACAGAGAGTGAACGAGATCACTATCGCGGGAGCG
>JAEEGJ010023880.1_pt1 | contig 12758 bp, 11 predicted proteins | sample 8958761 | NCBI WGS metagenome assembly JAEEGJ01 (sample SAMN16246546, study PRJNA631951) | gut metagenome | biome: gut microbiome; feature: rumen; material: RS-attached | host: Bos | place: Iran: Karaj | collected 2018-10
CATGTCGGGACTGGAAGTGCACCAGCAGATCAAGACCAAAGAGAAGCTGTTTTGCCACTGTCCCGCCGGACAATTCAACAAGTTTGAGGACTACGATGCCGAGCTGATCCGTCACATGCGCCCCACCCTTTCGGAATTAGGCGAATACGACGGCACGGCCTTGATGGAGTTCAAGACGAAGAAGGAAATCGTCTACCGCATCAAGAACGGCACCGCCTGCACCTACGACATCGACGACACCCCGCCGTTCCCCATCAACCGTGAGGCTCTGCACAACGCCATCATCATCGCTTTGCGTTCGAATCTGAACATCGTGGGCGAGGTGCATATCACCCGTAAACAATACCTCGACGGCTCCATCCCGACAGGCTTCCAACGTACCGCCATCGTGGGCGTGGAAGGCCTGCTCAAGCTGCCTAAGAAGGACATTCGCCTCATCCAGCTGAGCATCGAGGAGGACGCCTGCCGCGAGATTAGCGACATCGGCCACCGCCGTATCTATCAGACCGACCGTCTGGGCGTGCCGTTGATCGAGACCGTCACCTACCCCGACTGCAAGAATCCCGACGAGTTGCGCGAGACCTGCGAATACATCCGCTTCCTCGGCCGCAGTACGGGTCTGGTCCGCACAGGCATGGGTGCAGGCCGTCAAGACGTCAACGTAAGCTGCACGGGCGGCACCCGCATCGAGTTGAAGGGTGTGCAACACGCCAAGTGGATTCCCGAGCTGTCGCACAACGAGTGCTTCCGCCAGTGGTCGTTGGTGCAGTTGCAAGAGCGCCTCAATCGTGAAATTGGCAAGGAAGGCTGGAAGGTGGAAGTGGCCGATGTGTCGTTCCCGACCGACTACCTGCCCATCCTCGACAACAAAGCCAAAGGCGGTGCCTTGAAGCTCGTCAAGTTGCCGAAGTTCCGTGGCGTGCTTTCGCACTTCACCCAACCCGGCAAGATGTTCGCCGACGAAATCGCCGACCGCCTGAAGGTCATAGCCTGCCTTGAGCGTCCCAACATGCTCCACGACGAGATGCTGGAACCTGTGCTGACGCATTCGCAATGGCATAAGCTGGCCAAGCGTGTCCATGCCACCGACGAAGATGCCCTCATCCTCGTGTGGGGTCCGCAGAACGACATGCCTACCGCCATCGAGACCATCGAAGAGCGTTGCCTCATGGCCTTCGACGGTGTGCCGAAAGAGACCCGTAAGGCCGTCTGCAATGGCATCACCATCTTCGAGCGCGTGCTTCCTGGTGCCGACCGTATGTATCCCGACACCGACTCAGCTCCCATCCCGCTCGACCCCGCCTTCATCAAGGCTCTGCGCGCCGAGATGCCTACCGAAATCATCGACCGCTACTACAAACTCAAAGAGTGGAACGTGCCGGAGGACTGCTTCCGTTACATCTTCGCAAAGAACTGGTTCCCTGCCATGGCCGAAGTCGTCGAGAAACTCAGCGTGGATGGTCGCACAGTGGGCCGCTTCGTTGGCATGAGACTCAAGCATTTGCTTGGCAAGAATGCCGCTTCGAAGTTCAACGGCGAGACCCTCTTCAAACTCTTCGCTTTCCTGAAGGAGCAAGGTCTAGATTATCGTCTGGCTTGGAATATGGCTCCTTCGTTGGTCGAAGACGCTTCGTTGCCGATGGAGCAAGTATTGAACAAGATGGACTTCAAGCGCTATGCTAAGGACGACCTGCTCACCAAGCTCGATAACCTCTGCGCCGGCTTCGCTCCCAAGAAGAAATCCTGCACTGACCTCGACCGCCAAAACTGGATCATGGGTCAGATGAAAGAAGCGATGGGCAACATCGAAATGAAAGAATTGGCTAACAACATCAAATAAAGAAGAACATGGCTGAAGATTTTTTCCAAGGATATTGGGGTGCCTCGCTTGAGGTGCTCAAGAAATATAACTGCCGCGTGTGGAGTCAGGCCGAGTGCCAAACCACGGGTGGCCTCTTCAAAGGCACGATCCTGCCTCGCGCCGCCTTCCAGGACGACCAACACATCGTCATGAAGGTCAACACGGGCTACAACATTGGAGTCGACATCAGCACCATCACGGGCATGGTGGAGACCGACTACAAGAAAGCCAACTACCACATCCCCGAGAAGGAATTCCCTTACACCGAGGGACTTCCGCATGTGAAGCTGCTCGGCACGGGTGGCACCATCGCCTCGCGTTTGGACTACCGCACCGGTGCCGTGATTCCCGCTTTCTCGCCGGGTGAGTTGTATGGCGCCGTGCCGGAGCTGGCCGACATCTGCAACTTAGACACTGAGAAGGTGTTCGCCGTGTTCTCTGAGAACATGTCGCCCAAGGAGTACATCGCCTTAGCCAAGAAGATTGGCGAGGAGATCCAAAACGGCATCGACGGCATCGTCATCGGCCACGGCACCGACACCTTGGCCCACACCGCCGCCGCCCTGACCTTCATGTGCCAGAACCTGCCAGTGCCGATTGTCTTGGTCGGCTCGCAGCGTTCGTCAGACCGTCCGTCATCCGACGCCGCCTTGAACCTGATGCATGCCATGACGGCTGCCGGTCACGGCGACGTGGCTGAGGTGATGGTCTGCATGTTTGGTCCCACCTCCGACGAGTATGGCTTCCTGCACCGTGGCACGCGTGTGCGTAAGATGCACTCAAGCTATCGTTCCACTTTCCGCACCATTGGTGACACGCCTGTGGCTACCGTTGACCGCAAGCGTGGCGTAGTGCCGATTAAGGAGGTCTACAACCACCGCCGCGCCGACCGCGATGTGAAGATTATCCCGACCTTCGACGACCGCGTGGCCATCCTCTACTACTATCCCGGCATGAAGCCCGATGTGCTTGACGCCTTGGTCGACAACGGCTACAAGGGCATCGTTTGGGACGGCACGGGCTTGGGTCACGTCAACCGTGGCATGTTTGACGCCATCCAGCGCGCCACCGACAAGGGCGTACACCAATACATGACCGTGCAGACCATCTGGGGCTATGCCCACATGTTCGTCTACGACACCGGCCGCGACCTTATGGACCGTGGCATCATCCCTGCACAAAATATGCTTGCTGAGACCGCTTACATCAAGTTGGGCTGGGCTTTGGGTCAGACGCACGACCGCGAAGAGGTGAAGAACATCATGCTCACACCCGTCAACAGCGAAATCACCCCGAGAGAACCTTACAACGGCTACTTGGTCTATCAAGGTGGCGTGCCCGAAGTGGAAGAGTTTGTTAGAAAGGTCCATAAGTAATGTAGGGGTTTGACAAGTCCAACATTTGTCAATCAAATTAAGATGTAATCGAGCCATGCCATTTTCTGACTTTAAAACCCTGAAGCGTCTGTTGAAATCAGACTTGAGTGCCCTGCCCGTGGTAAAAGTTTCTTTGCTGGGTGATACAGCAACGCAGTTTCTCGCCACAGCCATCCGAGGAACTGGCGTGGAGCGAGGCTATAATATTGACCTTTACGAGGCAGAATACGATCAAGTGGAAAGACAACTGCTTGACCCAACGAGTGAATTTTATGAGTTCAATGCGGACTATGTTGTATTGTTTCAAAGTACGCACAAACTTGGCGAGTGCCATGCGATGCTCAGCTCGGAACAACAGACCTCGTTGGCAGAAGACCGGCTCAACTTCGTGGCTTCCGTCTGTTCCAATCCAGCTCTCGAAGGCAAGAAAATCATCTATTTCAACTATCCTGAGATAGACGATGCCGTGTTTGGCAGCTATGCCAACCATGTGCCACAATCGCTGACATGGCAAGTGAGAAGGCTAAATTGTGGACTGATGGATTTGTCGCAACAGTACCCGAACCTCTTTATTTGCGATATTGCGGCGCTGCAAAACAAGTTGGGCCGTGATGCCATGTTTGCTGCCAATGTATATACCAGCACAGAGATGGTGTTGAGCATGGATGTATTGCCCCACGTAGCGAGCCGCGTGATGGACATTATTTGTGCCGTGAAGGGACAATTCAAGAAATGCCTCATCTTGGACCTTGACAACACAGTATGGGGTGGAGTAATAGGAGACGATGGACTTGAAGGCATCCAGTTGGGACACGGATTAGGTATTGGCAAGGCCTTCACTGAGTTCCAGATGTGGGTCAAGAAGCTCAAGCAGCGTGGTATTATCATTTGTGTAGCCTCGAAGAACAATGAAGAGACTGCCAAGGAACCCTTTGAGAAGCATCCTGACATGGTGCTCAAGCTGGACGACATTGCTGTGTTCCAAGCCAATTGGGAGACCAAAGTCGACAATATACGTACCATCCAAAGCATTTTGAACATCAGCTTTGATAGCATGGTGTTCTTGGATGACAACCCCTTCGAACGGAATATTGTACGCGAAAACATCAAAGGCATCACCGTGCCTGAGTTGCCCGAAGACCCTGCGGATTACTTGGAATACCTTTATGGGCTGAATCTATTTGAAACTGCCAGCTACAGTTCTGCCGACAAAGACCGTACGAAGCAATATCAAGTGGAGGCTCAACGCGTGTCGCTAAGCAAGACCTTCACCAATGAAGCAGACTTCCTCAAATCATTGGATATGGTTTCTGTCGTTAGCGGTTTCACCAAATTCAATACGCCCCGTGTCGCACAACTTACCCAAAGGAGTAACCAGTTTAATTTGCGTACTGTCCGATACACTGATGCCGACATCGAATCATTCGCATCGGATACAGAAGTGATTGACCTGAGCTTCACCTTACAGGACAAGTTTGGCGACAATGGCTTGATCGCTGTCATCATCATGAAGCCGAAGGACAAAGAAACACTCTTTGTGGATACTTGGTTGATGAGCTGTAGGGTATTGAAACGTGGTGTAGAGAATTTCACTTTGAACACCATGGTGGAGATTGCCAAGTCAAAGGGATACAAGCGAATCATAGGAGAATACCTGCCAACGCCTAAGAATGGCATGGTGGCATTGCATTATCCAGAACTTGGTTTCAAACCCATAGAGGGTAGCCCAACTGCCCAATGGGTTCTCGATTTGGAGAACTACCAGCCCCGCGAGTGTTTTATTGTTGCCAATGAATAAGTTATGACAATTGCCGAATTAGCAGAACAGACAGGGAAAATAGAACACACTTATCAGGTGACTCCTGAAGTGTACCATGCGTTCCAGTTATGCAGTGGCGACTTCAACCCGTTACACACCGACATGGCTTTTGCCCAAAGCAAAGGCTTTAACGATTGCGTGATGTACGGCAACATCTTGAATGCCTTTATCAGCCACTTTGTAGGGATGCTGCTTCCGACAAAGGAGGTGATGATTCAGAGCCAGGACATCAGTTTTCACAAGCCTGTGTTCATGAACGACAAAATCGCCTTAGAGGCCACAGTGGATACTGTTTCCGAGGCTGTCGGCATCATTGAGTATAAATTGAAATTCAGGCGCATAAGTGATGGCGTCAAGCCCGAGCTTGTCGCCAAAGGCCATGTGCAGATAGGATTATTGAAATGATCGACAAAGAGTTAACAAATCAATTGGAGCAGCTTGCCAAAAAGATTCGGGTGGATATCATACGCACTGGATATTTGGCAGGCAAGAATGGCGCCCACTTTGGAGGCAGCCTCTCCCCTGTTGAGATATTGGCAGTGCTGTATTCCTGCTTTGTCTCTTTTGACAAAAACGACATGGAGCATCGTGACAGGGTCATCCTGAGCAAGGGTCACGCCGCCTTGGCACACTACTGCACTTTGTATGAATGCGGAATCATGACCAAAGCAGACCTCGACTCTTTTGAGCAGAATGGCAGTGACATTGTCGCCCATGCCAAACGAAACTTATCGAGAGGTTTGGATTTCTCTGGAGGCAGCCTAAGCCTTGGCACCTCTTATTCCGTTGGCGTTGCCCATGCCTGCAAGCGCAAAGGCCTTGACAACCATATATATACCCTCATCGGAGACGGTGAAATGAATGAAGGTCTGATCTGGGAAGCACTGATGTTTGCTGGACACAACCGTCTTGACAATCTCACCATCATTATAGACCACAATCACCTTCAGGCTGATGGCACTATCGAGGAAGTGATGAACACCGCCCCGCTTGAAGACAAACTGAAAGCCTTTGGATTTAATGTGATTCAAGCGGATGGGCACTCCGTAAGCGAGTTACACGAAGCCTTTAGTCAACGGTCGAATGGCCGTCCAATGGCCATCATAGCAGAAACAGTGAAGGGTAAAGGTGTTTCATTTATCGAAAACAAAGCCAAATGGCATCACGGCAGCCTAAACGAGGCCCGTTACCAGAAGGCTCTTAAAGATTTAGGAGAGGAGGTTGAGAATGGCTAATATGAATGTTCAACAATATGCGGGCTCCGGTCAGGCAGCGGCCATATTTGGGATGTACTTGCCCGACCATATCGAGGAGTACCCCAATGTGCAAGTGCTCTCCGCCGATATGTCAGTTGCGGCCAGTCTTGATCGTTTTATCTATCAAAGCCCCGACAAATTCACGGAATTGGGCATTGCTGAGCAAAACTTGGTGGGTATTTCTGCCGGCATGGCCTCAGAAGGCTATACATGTGTGGCTGTTGCCCAAGCTGCCTTCATAACCATGCGAGCCTACGAGATGGATCGCCAGTATTTAGGCTATATGCAAAACAAGGTTATCCTTGTCGGCTTGAATTCAGGCTTCTATCTCCAGTATTTTGGCAACACACATTACTGCATAGAAGACCTGGCCATCATGCGCCAGATTCCTGGAATGACGGTCTTGTCCCCCGCAGATGCGGGCGAAGCCGTCATGGCCTTTGAAGCTGCTCTAAACTGCCCTGGTCCAGTTTACATCCGACTCACAGGAGGCTCGCAAGCTCCTACGGTTTATCATGAGACTTGCCCGTTTACCATTGGCAAAAACAATATACTCCGTGAAGGTCAGGATGTCTGTCTCTTTACCACAGGTGCTTGTACGGGCTACTCCATCCAAGCCGCCGAAATTCTGTCCCAACAAGGCATAGAAGTACGGCTTGTTGATGTACATTCGTTGAAACCATTTGACACCGAGTCTGTTAGAGAAGCCAAGAACTGCAAGTTGATCATATCGGCTGAAGAGCACAACATAGTTGGCGGTCTTGGCACTGCCATTGCAGACGTTTTGGCTGAGGAGGGAGGCTATCCCCCACTCTTGAAATTGGGTGTCAAAGACCGTTTCTCCAAGCCCGGTGATTATGATTATGTGATGCATCAGCACAGGCTCTCGCCCGAATTGATTGCTGAAGACATCAAAAACAAATTACAATCGTTATAAATGAATAAGAATCAAAATATTAAATAGTTATGGAAAGATCTGAAATTTACGAAAAACTCAACGAAATCTTTTGTGATGTTCTGGACTTAGACGAGGTGCATCTCACTGATGCATCCGTTGCCGACGACATCGAGGAATGGGACTCCCTGAGTCATATCCAGTTGATTGTGGCCATCGAAAAAGCCTTTGGAATTAAGTTCACTTCTCTTGAGATCATGAAGTGGAACAATGTGGGCGAGATGGTGAATTCAATCATTGCCAAAAAGCAATAATCGATGGTTATCAACTCTTTTAGGTTCTTAGCCTTTTTTGCAGTAGTCTTCTTGGTTTATTTCCTGCCGTGGATGCGACAGCGTCACACGCGGCAGAACCTATGGCTATTGCTTGCCAGTTATTTTTTCTATGGCTTCGTGGATTGGAAGATGCTTCCAGTCCTTTTGGCCATTACGGTGGCGTTTTGGTTTTTGGGCGGATTCATCCGCAAGGCCATTGACCGCGGTAATGCGAAAGCGGCATCGCGGTTCACCACGTTAGGTGTCGTGTTGGGTATAGGACTCTTGTTTTACTTCAAATACCTAAACTTTTTTGCTGGTTCTTTCGCTAAACTACTTAATGCCGTTGGGTTGCATGTCAGTTGGTCCACGCTGAACATAGTCCTTCCCGTTGGTGTGAGCTTTTTCACTTTCAAGCTCATCAGCTATGTGATAGAGATCCATCGCGAGAAGATCCAGCCCAGCGAGAGCTTTCTGGAGTTTGCCACCTATATTGCCTTCTTCCCCACCATCATGGCAGGTCCTATCGACCGCCCCGGAAAGTTCCTTCCCCAGTTGCGCCAAGCCCACCAGTTCAACTATAACTTGGCCATGGACGGTTGCCAACAGATATTATGGGGTATCTTCACCAAGATGGTCATAGCCGACAGTATTGCAGCAATCACTCATGACGCATGGTCTATTTATACCGAAAAGAGTTCTTGGTTCCTTATTTATGCCATCTTGTTATCGCCAATACAAGTCTATGCCGATTTTGATGGTTATTCCAACATGGCCATTGGTGTGGGTAAGATTTTGGGCTTCAACATCACGAAGAACTTTGACCATCCGCTGTTGGCACGCAACGTGTCAGAATACTGGCGTCGTTGGCATATTTCCCTAACGGGTTGGATCACGGACTATGTGTTCATGCCGCTCAATGTCAGATTCCGCAATTGGGGTAATTTGGGCATCTTCCTCGCCATCAGCATCAACCTTATTGTGATTGGTATGTGGCACGGGGCGAATTGGACCTATGTCTTGTTCGGTGTTTACCACAGTTTGCTTTTCTTACCGCTCATACTTACCGGGAAGTTTGGAAAGAACAAAAAGCTCAAGCCCGGCCGATGGGGTTGCATACAGTTTAAGGACTTTTTAGGGATGATTGGAACCCATCTCCTGATGGCTCTTGGTCATATTATCATCTTCTCAGCAGGAGTACCATCCATTATCCGGTTTTTCAAATGCATGGTAAATGGAGATTGGTCTTTCGTCAATCCTTTTTCAACGCTTTCTTGGTATGCCATCTTGTCTATTGTGGTACTGCTGGTCTTGGAATGGTTCACCAGAAACAAAGAATTTGCCATACAACGCGAGTCTAAAGACTACACGAACAAGACCTTTAGGATTGTGTTCCTCGACATGTTGCTGGCTTTGGCCATTGTGATTTTTAGTGCGAGTGCCAACGCAGAGTTTGTTTATTTCCAATTCTAATTCAATGACTATGAAAAGGTTTATAAAGCTTTTTGGTCTTTTCTGGCTATTACTCATTTTGGCTATTGCTTGTATCCGAATCGTATGGATTCTGGTAACACCCAATATTATGGAAAGAGACACCCTAGGCAAGGATATCCATACGGTTGTTTTGGGAGGGTCGGTAGGAAGGGCCGATTGGAATGATAGCATAATCCCTGGTTCTAAGAATCTATGTGGCCACGCAATGACTTTTGGCGATGCACTGAACAACTTGAAGTGGGCAACTGAATATAACGAGAATAAACCTGACACGGTCATACTCGCAGCAGGTCTGGTGTCGGTGGCTTATTTTTTTGATGAAGTAGACGTTCCTGAAGCGCTGTTAAAAAGGGATGAGGAGAAAAGAAATATCTTAAACTATTCCGTATTCTTTGATAACTATAAAAAGCACATCGAATATTGGGAATACATACTTGTTTCTTTTCCATACAAGAACCTTGAGGCTTACAAAGGTGTTGAAGGTGATTTTTCCACCCAAAGCCATAATGCAATAAACCATCCACTTGCCTATAATCAAATCAACACAGCAATTGAACGGGCAAAAGAATACGACAGCCAAAATCCACTATCCGAAGAGTATCTTAAAACACATTTCACATATCAACTCGACAACCTTCGCAAGATAAAGGAGTACTGTGATGCCCACCAACAAACGTTTATTATCTTGAACACTCCCATGTACAAAATCTTAGATATGGCGAGTGACAAGGGCTATCGGCAGTTGCTATGTTCGGAGTTAGGGGATAGTACACTTGTAGCAGATTATAGTCGCTTTAAAGTACCTGATTCAACCTATTTTAGAGATCCAGAGCATTTAAATACCAAAGGGGCTCAATATTTTGGTGAACATATTGCAAGAGAAGGTCTACAATTACAATATGCAATAGACTATTGTAATAATTAGCTTTGGCATTTCAGTTGTTGGAGGAATTTTCCTACTTTTGCACGCTCAAAACCGAATCATCTATGCGCTTCAACTCCATCCAGTTTGCGTTATTCCTGCCGATAGTTTTTCTACTTTATTGGTTTGTCTTCGACCGTTTCATCAGCAAGTCGAGGCACCAATTGAGGTTGCAGAACGCTTTCGTAGTGGTGGCCAGCTATATTTTCTATGGTTGGTGGGACTGGCGTTTCTTGGTGCTCATTGCCTTCACATCGCTCTGCTCATGGGGCAGCGGATTGCTGATAGGAAAAGCTGAAACCAAGAAAAAGGCCAAAACATGGATGTGGATAAACATTGTGCTCAACCTTGGCATTCTAGCTCTTTTCAAGTACTACGACTTCTTCGCTACAGAGTTTGCCAATCTGTTCAATCTCTCCACAGACGGATTGCTGTTGAGGATTATCCTTCCTGTGGGCATTTCGTTCTACACTTTCCAAGCCTTGAGTTATTCAATAGACATATACCAAGGCAAGATAGAGCCAACGAAAGACATTGTTGCCTTCTTCGCATTCATATCGTTCTTCCCCCAACTGGTAGCAGGCCCCATTGAGAGAGCGACCAACCTTTTGCCTCAATTCCTGAAAAAGCGCGAATTCAATTATGATAACGCTGTTGATGGTACGAGGCAGATACTTTGGGGCCTTTTCAAAAAGATTGTGGTGGCGGACAACTGCGCGACGTTTGTCGACCAGGTGTTTGCTACTTACCCGGAACAAAGCGGAAGCACCCTATTCCTTGCTGCCGTCTTCTTCTCTTTCCAGATCTACGGTGATTTCTCTGGCTACTCTGACATTGCCATAGGTACAGCCAAGCTATTCGGAATCAAGTTGATGCGAAACTTCAACGTTCCTTATTTCAGTCGTGACATTGCCGAGTTCTGGCGCAGGTGGCACATCAGCCTGACAACCTGGTTCCGTGACTATGTTTATTTCCCAATGGGAGGTAGTCGCGTCTCAAAGGCCAAGATCGTCAGAAACACTTTTGTCATCTTTCTTGTGAGTGGGTTTTGGCATGGTGCCAATTGGACCTATATCGCGTGGGGAGCCTATCACGCCATCCTTTTCCTTCCACTAATACTTTTAGGAAAAAACAGGAAGTACCGCAACATCGTGGCGGAGGATCGTTTCCTGCCTACTATCAAAGAGTGTTTTCAGATGTCGCTGACCTTCCTGCTTGTCGTTTTAGGCCGTGTCCTTTCCCGGTCTAGAAGTATTGGGCAAGCCTGGGAGTATTTTTGCGGAATGTGCAATGAGAGTTTGTTTAGTAAGCCTTTTATGTATGTCGGTACAAAAAAGACTATGCTGCTAATTGCCATGATGATGGTTATTGAATGGATTACCAGAAAGAAAGAGCATGCATTACAATATGGCCCAAAAATCCCATCCTGGTTGGCATGGATTTTTAGTGCGGCAATCGTGTTGATCATATTAGAGTATGGAGGCAATAGCCAATCATTCATTTATTTCCAGTTTTAATGATGAAAAGGTATTTAATAAGAATATTACTCTTTATAGGTCTCCCAATACTTGTATTGTTGGCTGTTTATTACATAACAGATCCGTTCAAGACATTGCGTCCCTTTAGTCTACAATACTTTGACGATACCAATAGGGATTATCTTTCAACGGAGTTGTTTTTGAGGAACGATTCGGTGTATCATTACAACTCTTTCATTTTTGGAAGTTCCCGGTGTTGTGGTTTCAACACTTACCATTGGAAACATTACCTTCCGGAAGAATCGAGGCAGTTTATGTTTCAAGCATGGGGAGAGACCTTGACGGGCATTGAGGAAAAAATTGATTATATAGACCATAATGGAAACGAAATCAATAATGCATTTGTATTGTTCGACATTCCCGGCACTTTTGCAAAAGACCAATTGTCGAAATCCGTTGTGAAAATCAAGCATTATAAGTTTTCAGGGCAATCAAAGTTGGCATATCAGTCCCAACTGTTTTACCAGTTTTCCCAAAAACCATCAAAATGGGTTTCTTCTGTAATTCAGTATAGAAACCCAATAATGGTGGAATTCCCTGTTGATTCTATCAGTAATGATTGGGGGCCAAAGTCGAGGCTTGTTGACATTTACCGCCAACCGCAAAAAGACAGTTTATCCAATTGTACTGCCAAATCCAGAGCTGTTTTTCTGAAACAAATCGAACATAAGACGGATGATGATTTACAAGAAAGCGAACCTTTAATAAACGAAAAGTTTTATAAACAATTGACCCATATCAAAGATGTTTTCGACAAGCATCAGACTGATTATAGAGTTGTTGTTTCTCCTGCTTATTGTTATACACATCCTAGCATAAACCCAAAAGATTTGGCCATTCTTCAGGACATTTTCGGGAAGGACAAAGTGTTCGATTATTCGGGAAAGAATGATTTGACCACAGATTGCTACAACTTCTCAGACCCCAATCATTTCGGATCGAGTGTGGGATGGCAAATCATTGAGGATATCTATAACAAGCAATAATTTAACAATAGTTGAGTCTATAGGTTACTCAACCCTATCCCATTCGCGATATTCCTCTCGATAATCTTCTTAATTTGTCCATGCTATCTCTTGGCATCTTAAACCCTAACCGAGAATGGCTTATTTGTCAAAAAAGGTGCAACATTTCCTTTGTAATCCCCAAAAAAATGTCGTACTTTTGCACCGATTTAATAAATACGTATTTTTTAACAATAAATTATTCGAATAAGTTATGCAACCCTCTCACGTTGAACACATTGGAATCGCCGTCACTAGCCTTGATCAGTCCATTCCTTT
>JAEEGJ010023882.1_pt1 | contig 12757 bp, 12 predicted proteins | sample 8958761 | NCBI WGS metagenome assembly JAEEGJ01 (sample SAMN16246546, study PRJNA631951) | gut metagenome | biome: gut microbiome; feature: rumen; material: RS-attached | host: Bos | place: Iran: Karaj | collected 2018-10
AGAGCAGTTCAGATACAGTAACGCATCTTCGATGACCTTCGGGTTCCCTTCTTCGATAAAGATGCCGATGATGTTTTCACTGAAAAAGAAAATCAGGATGCCTGCACAAAAAGCAAAAGCCATGGCAATCAGGGAGCACTTTTTCACTGCGTCCCGGATGCGCTGGAACTGTTTTGCCCCATAGTTCTGGGCGCTGAAGGCCGCCATGGCGATACCGAAAGAAGCCATAGGCTGCAGGGCCAGCTGCTCCACCCGGATGGCCGCCGTAAAGCCCGCGATGGTATTAGGGCCGAAAGAATTGGTGATGGACTGGATCAATAAGATGCCGACGCCGAGAATAGAAAACTGTCCGGCCATGGGAAGGCCGATCTTCAGGTGGGCCAGGGCAAACTGCTTATCCCATTTCCAGTCGCTCTTCTGTAAACGTAGCACGGGAAAATGCTTCCACATATATATCACGCAGAGGAAAGCCGATATTCCCTGGGCCATGACCAGCGCATAGGCGGAGCCCGGCACGCCCAGGCCAAACTTTAAAATGAACAGCAAGGCCAGTCCCACGTTGATAATGGTGGCAAAAATCAGAAAGGCCACCGGCGTCTTACTGTCTCCCAAAGCCCGCAGCACAGCCGAAAAGAAGTTGTAGGCCATCATGGCCCACAGCCCTTCCGCCACGATGAGGATATAACTGCGGGTGTCCTCGTACAAAATCTCCGGCAGGTTCATCAAAGCCAGCAGCGGATCGATGACGATGAACATCCCCACCGCCAGGATGATGACTGATATAATGCTGAGTCGCAAACTCATGGCCACGCTGCGGCGCATGTTATCAAAATCATTGGCGCCAAAGAACTGTCCTGTTATGACAGTCAGGCCGTTGGACATACCCATGGTAATCATCACCAGCAGCATAAAAATCGGAGCCGCCGCGCCGACAGAAGCCAGCGCGTTGACACCGATGGTACGGCCTACAATAATAATGTCCGATATGCTGTACATCTGCTGAAATATGTTGCCGATGATCAGCGGCACCATAAAAGTCAGCAGCAGTTTCAGGGAGTTCCCTGAAGTCATGCTCTTTTGCATAAAACTACCTGTCTATAACCATCTTTCTCTCTTTGAAATATACCGGCTGCAGCTCCGCTTCTTTTGCCATGGCTGCCGCCACATCCAGACGCCGGCCAATATGCTCTGTGTAATGGGCGTCGCTGCCCAGCGTGCAGTACTTTCCGCCCAGTTCTTTATACCGTTTGTATAAAGGCACCAACGCTTTAACCGCCGCCCCGGAATCCAGCCGCCGTGTGTTGATTTCAATGGGTTTATTTTTTTCAATCAAAACCGTAAACAGCCTGTCCCACTCCTGTTGGTTTTCTTCCATGTGGAATTCCTTGTCCGCATAGGGCCAGTACCGGCAGATGTAATCAATGTGCCCAAAGGAATCAAAGTTGTTGTGGTTTTCCGCGCAAAGAATGCTGTCTCGGAGGAAGTCGTGCATGGTTTCCTCTTTGGACAGGCCTTTATACGTTGTTGCCTCGTACAGATCCAGCCGGTTCATCATATGGATGGAACCAATCACAAAGTCAAAAGGATAGCCTTCCGGAACTTTGTTTTCTTCTTCCGCCAAATGCGGCTGCATCCCCACTTCGATGCCCAGCAGCACATTGTCGCTGCGCAGGGGCAGGTTCTTTTTGAAATAAGCATCCCGGTCGAACAGGAACTGCTCCGGATTCGTGGGATATTCATAATCCCAGTGCTCCGTCAGGATGATTCCGATGCCCAGCTTTGCGGCGGTGTCCGCCGCCTGCTGCAGCGTCATTTTCGAATCGCAGGAAAACTCACAGTGATTGTGTGTATCAAACATGGTCTTCTTCCTTAAAAGTCAACGACTGAATGAATTGTTGTCGCAAAATCAAAATAATTCCGCAATCCCCGGAAACTTCTCCTTACACGTTGAAACGGAATTCCACAACGTCCCCATCCTGCATGACGTAATCCTTGCCTTCCAGACGGACCAGGCCTTTTTCCCGGGCCGCCACTTTGCTGCCGCATTTTACCAGGTCGTCATAGGAAACGATTTCCGCTTTGATAAAGCCTTTTTCAAAATCCGTGTGGATCTTGCCGGCGGCCTGGGGCGCTTTCGTGCCGATGTTGATGGTCCAGGCCCGGCTTTCGATTTCACCGGCAGTCAGGTAGGTCTGCAGGCCCAGCAGTTTAAAACCTGCTTTAATGAGACGGTTCAGGCCGGCTTCCGTCAGCCCTTCCATTTCCAGATATTCTTTTGCTTCTTCTTCCGGCAGTTCCGCGATTTCTGCTTCCACTTTGGCAGAAATCACCACTACCTCCGCATGCTCCTGGGCAGCGAATTCCTGCACCGCTTTCACATGGGGATTGCCGCTGGCGTCCGCCGCTTCTTCTTCCGCCACATTGCAGACATAAATGATAGGTTTCCTTGTCAGCAGATGCAGATCGTAAAGAGTAGCCTCTTCCTCTTCAGTGAACTCCATCCTGCGGGCCGGCACAATATCCTCCAGCCCTTTGGCGACGCGTTCCAGCAGCGCCTGTTCCGCCGCCGCCTTTTTATCGTGGGCTTTCAGCAGTTTTTCCACTTTTTTCATGCGGTTGTTGATGGTATCGATATCCGCCAGGCACAATTCCGTATCAATAATCTGGATGTCCCGCACCGGATCCACGCTGCCTTCCACATGGGTTACGTTTTCATCCTCAAAGCAGCGCACCACTTCGGCAATGGCATCGGTGTTACGGATATGGCTGAGGAACTGGTTGCCCAGGCCTTCGCCCTTGGACGCGCCCTTCACAAGTCCGGCGATATCCACAAAGTGCATGATGGCCGGCGTGATTTTCCGTGAATTGAACATCTTGGCCAGTACGTCCAGCCGTTCGTCCGGCACTGCCACTACTCCTTCATTGGGTTCAATGGTGCAGAACGGATAATTGGCCGCCTCCGCCCCGGCTTTGGTGATGGCGTTAAATAACGTGCTTTTGCCTACGTTGGGAAGCCCAACGATACCTACATCCAGATTCGTGCTCACAGTTTTCTCTCCTTTATCACATATCACATTATGTTGTCGTACTACAAGTATTTCGATTATTTTTCTTATTTATAAATGACATATTATTATAACATAAGAAAAGTAAGTTAGCAAAAAATAAGTGACGGGAACCGGTTCGCAAAACATCGTGAGCGTTTGCGTTATTTCATGAGACGAAATCCGCCGTCGTGGCGAGACTGTCTGAGGGGCAAAGCCCCGAGTTTCGAAGCCACAGGCGAATAAGTCCATGAAATAGAAAACGGGAACGGTTTTGCGAACCGGTTCCCGTCACTGCTTTTTTATAAAAATATATTGTTGTTATCCTAACGCCACGTCAAGCACCATCATCAGGGAAAAACCCATGGCAAAGGCTATGGCCCCGATATCCGAATGCTGCCCCTGGCTCATTTCCGGAATCAGCTCTTCGACTACCACGTACAGCATGGTACCTGCAGCAAATCCCTGGAAATACGGAAGGAACGGAACTACGTAGCTTACCGCCATAATCGTCAGGAATGTACCGATGGGTTCCACGATACCGGAAAGGCTTCCATACAGAAATGCTTTTCCGTTGCTTACCCCTTCTGCCCGCAAAGGCAGGGAAATAATGGCGCCCTCCGGAAAGTTCTGTATCGCGATTCCCAGGGCCAGCGCCAACGCTCCGGTCTGGGTAATGCCGCTGACCATCTGGGACAGCAGACCTGCATACACAACGCCTACCGCCATTCCTTCCGGGATATTATGCAGCGTCACTGCCAGTACCAGCTTCACCGTCCGGGACAGGGAGCTGGACATGCCTTCGGACTCTTTGCTCTCCCTGTGCAAATGGGGGCTGATGTGATCCAGCAGCAGGATAAACAACACGCCGAACCAGAACCCGATCAACGCCGGCAGAAAAGCCAGCCTGTCCATGGCTTTTGACTGTTCCATAGCCGGAATGATCAGGCTCCAGATAGAAGCTGCCACCATGACCCCGGCGGCAAACCCCGTAAAGGCGCGTTCCACTTTCCAATGAAGATTCCCACGGATAAAAAACACACAGCCTGCCCCCAGCACAGTTCCCATAAAGGGAATCAGGAGGGCCTGTAACATTTCAATTGGCATACTTTACCTCGTCTTGCAATTATGTCCTAATTATACTCAACTTTGGTGATAAGGTAAATAGCTTTTTGATCTTCGCTCTTTAAAACCCTTTACGCGTACAAAAAAGCAGACGCCCCTTATTGGAACGTCTGCCCTGTTATTAAATAGTTATTTTTCCTCTTTCGGCAGTACTTCCCGTACCGCCTTCACGAACTTGGTCCGGGGTATCATAACATGATGCCCGCAGCCGCAGCAGCGGATCCCGAAATCCATACCCGTGCGGGTGATTTCCCAATTGGAAGAGCCGCAGGGATGCGGTTTTTTCATCCGTACCACATCGCCGATTTTAAACTCAACACTGGCAATCATTTTATTTTGCCCTGCTGGTGGTAATATTGGTCACCGTATAACCGGCTTCCCGGATCTCTTCAATAATACCCATGCCGGCCTGGGAAAGGTCCGCCGTAATGGTCATTTCCTTTTCGCCCGCAACCTTGGCATCGCTGGTCACACAGGAAATAATGTTGATACCGTGGTCCGCAAACATTTTCGCAATTTCGGCCAGCACACCCGGTTTGTCCGAAGCATCAATGGTAATCCGGGAAGCGGACTGCCCAAATCCGAAAATATCTACCAAAGCGCGGAATACATCGCTATCCGTTACAATGCCGCACAGATTGTTCTCCTCATCCATTACCGGCACGGAAGCAATGTGATCCTGATACATCAGGGCCGCCACATCGGCCAGGTCAGCGTTAGCGTAAATCGTTTTCACGTTGTGGGTCATAACGTCCTTTACTTTGATGCGGCTTAACAGGTACGAAGCTTCATACCGGGAAAGGGTGCTGGCTTCCGAAGGAGAGGCCATCTTTACATCCCGGTCGGTGATGATGCCCACAACCATTCCCGCGTCATTTAACACAGGAACACGGCGGATGTTGTCATCGCTCATCAGACCCTGCAGCTCCAGCAGCGTCTGGTTCTGGTTGATCGTATATACATGGGCTGTCATAATATCTTTTACAAGCATGGATAAAACCTCCTCTGAAAGAATAATAAACGGTTTATGAAAACACAGGTTCAATGCATTTGCGCTCTTGATTTGGAAAATGGCTTAACTGATGCTTAACTGGTTATCATAGCATCAGCCGCCCAGATACGCTTTCTGTACCGCTTCGCTGTTCAGCAGCTCTTTGCCGGTTCCTTCCAGTGTAATATTGCCGGTTTCCAGCACGTAGGCTTTATCCGCAATGGACAGCGCCATCCTTGCGTTCTGTTCTACCAGCAGCACCGTAGTCCCGCTGTCATTGATCTCTTTGATAATATTGAATATTTCCTGTACCAGCAGGGGAGCCAGACCCATGGACGGCTCGTCCAGCAGCATCAGCCGGGGACGGCTCATCAGCGCCCGGCCCATGGCCAGCATCTGCTGTTCGCCGCCGGACAAGGTGCCTGCAATCTGGTCTTTCCGCTCCAGCAGGCGGGGGAATTTGGTAAAGACATCTGTCATGTCTTTATTGATTTCTTCTTTATCGGTGCGAAGATACGCGCCGAGCTCCAGATTCTCCATTACCGTCATATTGGCAAACACATGACGGCCTTCGGGAACCTGGCTCAGGCCCATTCCCACGATCCTGTGGGCCGGTTTTCCGGTAATATCCTGGCCTTCAAAGGTAATTTTCCCGGTTTTCGGCTTCAGTAAACCGGAAATCGTATGCAGCGTGGTGGATTTTCCGGCGCCGTTGGAACCGATCAGGGTGGTGATGCCGCCTTTGGCTACAGACAGGCTGATGCCTTTGATTGCATGGATCGCGCCATAATAAACGTTGATGTCCTCAACTGTCAGCATGTCCCTTGTATTACACCTCCCCGCCCAGATATGCTTTGATAACCCGCTTGTTCTTCTTGATCTCTGCCGGCGTACCGGTAGCGATGCACATGCCGTATTCCAATACGTACAGCCGCTCACAGACGCCCATGACCAGGCTCATGTCATGCTCAATAAGCAAAATGGAAATCTTAAAATTGTCCCGCAGCCACTTGATCATTTCCATCAGTTCTTTGGTTTCCTGGGGATTCATGCCGGCTGCCGGTTCGTCCAGCAATAACAGCTGGGGCTTCGTAGCCAGGGCCCGGGCAATTTCCAGACGCCGCTGGGCGCCGTAGGGCAGGTTCTTCGCCATATCGTGGGCATGCTTGTCAAGATGGAACAGTTTTAACAGTTCCATCCCCTGTTCCGTTACTTTTTTCTCTTCGTCAAAATATTTATTTACCCGGAAAATCGCATGGGGCAGGCTGTAACCGATATGCATGTTATTGGCGATCTTAACGTTATCCAGCACCGACAGTTCAGAGAACAGGCGGATATTCTGGAACGTTCTCGCCATACCCATCTGGGTGACCTGATAGGATTTTTTTCCGTTGATCAGTTTGCCGTCGAAATAGATTTCTCCTTCTGTAGGCACGTACACGCCGGTAATCATATTGAAGGCTGTCGTCTTGCCGGCGCCGTTCGGCCCGATAAGCCCTACCAGTTCCCCTTCGTCAATATGCATGGTGAAATTGGAAACGGCCCGCAGACCGCCGAACACGATGGAAACATCACGCAGATCCAGTAAACGCTTCTTATCACCAATTGTTCTTACCTCCTTTCAGGCTGCTGAAAACCTTTTCGGAGAGTTCTTTGTTGCCGAACAGTCCCTGGGGACGGTACAGCATCAGGATGATCATGGCCAGAGAGTAAATGATCATACGCCATTCCGGGAAGTCCGCCAGCGCTGCGGAAATAAAGGTCAGCAGGATGGCGCCGGTTATGGAACCGGTGAGGGACCCCAGACCGCCTAATACCACCATGGTCAGGATGTCGAAGGAACGCATGAAGGTGAAGGACGCCGGATGGGCGATGAAGAAGTAATGGGAGAACAGCACCCCGGCAGTTCCCGCGAAGGAAGCGCCCAGGGTAAAGGCCATGACTTTGTATTTTGTGGTATCAATACCCATGGTGTCCGCCGCAATCTCGTTTTCGCGGATGGCCAGGCAGGCACGGCCGTGGGCAGAGTTTTTGAAATTCTTAATAAAGAACAGTACGGCGATCATCAGCCAGAAGGTAATGACGAAGTTTGTCATCCGGGGAATGCCCATCAGACCGGATGCGCCGCCCACATATTCAATATTGAGGATGCAGATCCTGATGATTTCGCCCAGGCCCAGGGTAGCGATAGCCAGGTAGTCACCGTCCAGACGCAGGGTAGGCAGGCCGATCAGGAAGCCCAGGATACCGGCCGCAATGGTACCGGCGATAATCGCCAGCGGGAACGAAAAGCCAAGCTTCACCGTCATAACCGCGCCCATGTAGGCGCCTACCGCCAGAAAGCCGGCATGGCCGATGGAGAACTGGCCGGTAAACCCGTTGATCATGTTCAGGCTGGAAGCCAGAATAATGTTGATGCAGATCAGGACCAGGTTCAGTTCCCAGAAAGGACCGATGATCTCCGCAGCCATCAGGCCCTGTAAAATCGCAAATACTACGGCAGAGGCAACCAATGCTTTTAAGTCAAACATGCGTACTTTATTCATTGTCATCACCTCTTAAACCTTTTCACGGATATTCTTACCCATCAGGCCCTGGGGCTTGAAGAGAAGAATAATAATCAGAATCGCGAATGCGGCGGCATCACGGAACGTGGAAGAAATGAAACCGCTGACCAGCGCTTCCACCACGCCTAAAATAATACCGCCCAACATCGCCCCCGGAATAATGCCGATGCCTCCCAGTACCGCGGCGACGAAGGCTTTGATACCGGGAACCATGCCCATCAGGGGATCGATGGAGTTGTAATATATGCCTACCAGGACCCCGCCGGCCGCTGCCAGGGCAGAGCCTAACGCAAAGGTCATGGAAATTGTCGAGTCAATGTCAATGCCCATCAGCCGGGCCGCGTCCGCGTCAAAGGACACCGCGCGCATGGCCTTGCCGGCTCGGGTCTGGTTAACAATATAGGTAAGAGCAACCATCAGTACCAGGGCGCTGACAAGAATAACGATCTGCTGGCTGTTTACCACCCAGGCGCCTACATGGTACACCGTGGCCGTAAATACGGCAGGGAATGTACGGGGCTGGGGAGAGGCAAACAGGATCATCACGTTTTCCAGAAAGAACGAAACGCCGATGGCCGTAATCAGAATGGCAATCCGGGGTGCATTCCGCATGGGACGGTAGGCTACACGTTCAATGACCATCCCTGCCAGGGCTGCTCCGATCATGGAGACGATCAGCGCCGGCAAAAAGGACAGTTTTAAAATGGAAGTGCAGACAAACCCGATATAAGCGCCCAGCATATAAATATCGCCGTGGGCAAAATTAATTAATTTTAAAATACCGTAGATCATGGTATAGCCAAGGGCTATCAGCGCATAGATACTGCCCAGGGAAATACCGTTGATCAGCTGTTGGACCAACTGATGCAAAAAACCGGACTCCATAATTCTCTTCCTCCGAATATAGAAGCAAATGGCTGTGGTGGCCCGCACCACAGCCTCATTGCTTCCGGATTACTGATTTACTGAAATGTTATTTGATATGGAATCAGCCGCCAATTTTCTTGTTCAGCGTCATCTTACCGTCTTTCAGTTCAAGGACTAACGCAGTGGTAATCGGATTATGTTTTTCATCATACGTCAGTTTGCCGTTGGCAACCTGCAGGTCTTTCGTCTTGGCAATTGCTTCCGCAAGTTTCGTTCCGTCAGTGGTTTTTGCGGTCTTGATTGCATTGAACAGAATTAAGCCTGCATTATAGCCCTGCATTGCGAAAACATCGGGAACCTTGTTGAATTTGCCCTGATAGGCTTTAACAAATTTTTGTACGACAGGATCTTTGTCTTCGGCCGTATAGGCATTGGTGAAGAAACCGTTGTTGCAGGCTTCTTTGCCAGCAACTTCAACCAGCTTGGGAGAATCCCAGCCGTCAGAACCCAGCATCGGGCAGGTCAGGCCGATCTCACGGGCCTGTTTGATGACTTTGGAAACTTCTTCATAATAACCGGGAACGTAAATAGCTTCCGGATTGGTCGCTTTGATTTTAGTCAGAGAGGCCTTGAAGTCTACGTCCTTGGCCAGGAAAGCTTCGTCAGTGGTAATCTGGCCGCCGTTTGCGGTAAATACTTTCGTGAACACTTCTGCCAAGCCTTTAGAGTAGTCGCTGGAAGAGTCATGCAGGATGGCTGCTTTCTTGACTTTCAGGTCTTTGGCGGCAAACTGTGCCATGATATCGCCCTGATAGGGATCGATGAAGCAGGCGCGGAAAACGAAGGGTTTCGTCTTGCCGTCTTTTTGCAATGTAATGCCAGGCGCCGTCGCACAGGGAGCAATCAGAGGAATCTTGTTCGCCGTCAGCACGGGTTCTTCCGCTGCCACACAGCCGCTGGTAGCCGGGCCGATTACAGCGACAACTTTGTTCTGGGTCACCAGTTTCGTAGCCGCGTTGCCGGATTCCGAGGGCTCGGACTTGTTATCCGCGGTTACTACTTTAATCTGCTTGCCGTCGACACCGCCGGCCTTGTTGGCTTCTTCTACTGCCAGTTCAAAACCGGAGAGCATGCTCTTGCCGTAGTTGGCAACGTTGCCGGTCAGTTCGGCGTTTACGCCTACAACGATTTCCTTGCCCGCGTCAGCTGCTTTTTTCTCGCCGCCGCCACCGCCGCAGCCTGCAGTCAGACCTGCAGCCAGCATAGCTGCCAGCGCGATACCTGAAGCTTTTTTAACGAATTTCATTTTGTTCACCCTTCTTTCTATAAAGAATCAATTATTTAAAAATCCCCTCACAAAAAATAAATATCATAATTATTTTAATTATATATTCTATATACCGGGTAATATCCCCGTTTTCCTATTATAGAAAGTATTTCACATCTTTGTCAATGATTTTCCTACAAAATTAAGCACTTTCACGCTGTTTAAAACAAAATAGTAACATTTATGTCATTTTTAGATTTTAAGTCCACTGAAAATAAACTTTCGTTTTTCCATAAATCACAGGAACAGTTTTGCCAAAAGCACGGCAACCGGCAGGGCAGGAATCTGATTTGCCAGGCGGATCTGCGCCAGCCTTGCCTGCACGATCCCGATTGCCATCATCAGAATCCCGCCGGTAGCGCTGACTTCCCGGATTATTTCCGGTGTCATTACGTTCTGCATCCAGGATGCCAGCAAGGTAATCGAACCCTGATACAACCCCACCGGCAATGCGGAAAGGGCTACCCCGGCCCCCATGTTCGTGGCAAATATCATGGAAAGGATACAGTCAAGGGTCGCCTTTGCAAAAAGAATCTGATGATTACCGGTCAGACCGTCTTCAATACTGCCCACGATCGCCATGGCACCGATACAGAAAAGCAGGCTTGCAGAAACAAAGGCCCTGCCAAAAGTTCCCGCAACCTGCTGCCGGTCTCCCAACAGTTTCCGCTCCGCCCAGACGCCGAACCGGTTCAGCTTGCCATCAAGATCCAGCATTTCCCCGATGACGCTGCCGATTACGACACTTGCAATAACCAGGACAACATTCTGACTTTTCTGGGCCATTTCCACGCCGATCAGGAAAATGGAAAGCGCGACGCCGTACATAATGGTTTCCTGCCATTTTTCAGGAAAACCTTTTTTTAAAATAAGGCCAACCGCGCAGCCGGCTACGATTGCTGCGCAGTTGACCATTGTTCCCAACCCGGTCATATAGTTCCTTTCAAATACTTGTAATGATAAGAATCTGGTACTTCAAATTATTTCTCTTTTTATAATCAAAAATCATCAGCCGGCAACAAAACTACACGGAGAACTTCGTCTTCAGCCAGGGCGCCGTGTCAATGCTGCTGTCATTTTTCCCCTGCAGCAGTTCACAGATACGGTCCAGATCATCCAACGAATAATAATCGATTTCTATTTTACCGACATTGTCATTTTTGCTGACGATGCGAACCTTCGTTCCCAGGGCTTCTATCAGATTTTCTTCAAACTGTTTGTAGTGGATGTCGGCTTCAGCTCCGGAATTATTCTTTTTCCCTTTCTTGTCTTTTGCGGATGATGAGTCTTTTACCGGCTTGCCGTTCTTATCCAGGACCACAACCCGTTCATTTAAAACCTGAAGATTTTTTCCTTCTTTAATTGTCTTGACGACTTCTTCCACCGTACGGGCGCTCCAGCCGTTTTCAGCCAGCGCTTTACCGATTTTAAGTTGCTGTTCCCTGTCCGTAAGAGCTGACAACGGGCGCATCTGACCGGCAGTTACCCTTTCATCCGCAATCATTGCCTGCAATTCTTCCGGCAGATTCAGCATGCGCAACAGGTTTGCCACAGCCGCGCGGCTTCTCCCCAAACGTTCCGCTGCCTGTGCCTGGGTATAGCCGCATTGCTTCATCAGTTCCCGGATTGCTTTTGCTTCTTCCAGGGGATTCAGGTCGTGGCGCTGAATGTTTTCCACCAAAGAAAGCTCACGCATCTGTTTTTCATCATATTCCCGAATCAGGACGGGAACCGTCTGCAGCTTTGCCAGCCGGGCAGCCCGCAGACGCCGTTCACCGGCAACCAGTTCATAATTTAAACCTTTTTTACGGACGATCAGGGGCTGGATGATACCGTGTTTTTTAATGGACTCGCTCAGTTCTTTCAGTTTTTCTTTATCAAAGGTTTTTCTGGGCTGGTACGGATTAGGCCTGATACTTTCCACAGGAACTTCCACCGCTCCTTCAGGATCTTTCGGTATGGCAGTTTCATATTGGGATTCACTGGAAGAGAGCAGGGATTCCAAACCCCTGCCCAGACCACTGTGCTTACTCATCGCCGATTACCTCCCTGGCAAGTTCCTGGTACACTTGGGCGCCTTTGCTCCTGGAATCATATACAATTACCGGTTCCCCATGACTGGGAGCCTCGCTTAATTTTACATTGCGCGGAATAATTGTATTGTACATTTTAGCAGAAAAATATTTCTTTACTTCATTAACTACATCAGACGCCAGGTTGGTTCTTGCGTCAAACATGGTCATGACCACGCCTTCCAGCTTCAGGGCCGGATTCAGGTTCCGCTGCACCCGCTGGATCGTGTTCATCAGCATGGTAACGCCTTCCAACGCGTAAAACTCGCACTGGATGGGAATGATCACCGAACTGGCTGCCGTCAGCGCATTTAACGTCAGCAGGCCCAGGGACGGCGGACAGTCAATCAGCACATAATCATAATCATATTTAACCCGTTCCAGCGCGTTTTTCAGCCGGTTTTCCCGGCTCATCATATTGACCAGGTCAATCTCGGCGCCGGCCAGCGCGATCGTAGCAGGCAGCAGGGAAAGATTATCATAAGCTGTCGGTATGATTACATCTTTCGCCGGCACATCATCATTTATCAATATATCATAAATACTCTTTTTGATATCCCGTTTGTCAAGTCCCAGACCGGTGGTCGCATTGCCCTGTGGATCAGAGTCTACCAGCAGGACTTTACGATTTTCTGCAGCCAGACAGGCTGCCAAGTTCACGGCAGTTGTCGTCTTTCCGACACCGCCTTTCTGATTGGCTAATGCAATGACTTTTACCACAACAGTCCCCTCCGATACTTCCATCATATAGATAGCAGAACATT
>JAEEGJ010023883.1_pt1 | contig 12757 bp, 10 predicted proteins | sample 8958761 | NCBI WGS metagenome assembly JAEEGJ01 (sample SAMN16246546, study PRJNA631951) | gut metagenome | biome: gut microbiome; feature: rumen; material: RS-attached | host: Bos | place: Iran: Karaj | collected 2018-10
TACAGCCCCAAATCACCAAGACATACGCCGAGGGTGCTTTGGACGTGCATCGCCGACTTGTATATAGTGGCTCCAAACTCGAGGTCTATCTCATCTATTTTCTGATGCTGCCTTTCTTGTGCCGCACGGAACAGATTATGGCATTGTGGCTCGGTGATGTCCCCGCCTATGCAGTTTCCTATGCACAAGGCATCGTCTTCATCAGTCTCACCTATGCAGCCTTCGAGCCCATCCGCACTGCCGTACTGGCAACGGGTCGCATCGTGAAGTTTATGCTCATTCCTGATAGCCTCACCCTGCTTGTCCTGCCCATCAGTTATCTGGTGGCTCGAATGACAGGCAGTCCCACGTGGATGCTCGTTTCAATTGTCGGGATGGAGATGTTCGCTTGTGCCTTGCGTGTCTGGTTGGGAGCACAGGTCTCTGCGCTTCGCGTCAGGGAGATTCTCTCGCGCATCGTCCTTCCTGCGGTGGTGGTCGCTCTTGTCGATGCCGTGTTGTGCTATTTCCTCTCGCGATTGCTTCCCGACGACCTGTGGGGACTTATCCTCCTCGTATTGCTCAACAGTCTCCTTCTGCTCGGCATCATCTACGCCATCGGATTGAGTGCGGAGGAACGTCGAAGCATCCTTTCTTTGCGCAAAAAAAGTGTTCGTGAGCAAACGTGAGTACCCTATTGCTGGCAGAGTCCAATTCACTAACGTAAATTGGACCGCTCCGGTTGGAGCATACAGATTTGATATGCCAAATATGTATGCCGCGATGTGCGGAGTCCAATTCACTAACGTAAATTGGACCGCTCCGATTGGAGCATACAGATTTGATATGCCAAAACTGTATGCCGCGAAATTAGGTGATTGATTCATTGTCCAAATAATGTTACTATGAACGAGGAACAGCAATATATCAATTTTGACGAATATGTGAAAGCGAGCGAGCCGCACAAACGGGAACGTGCGGAGGCTTGGCGCGTGGCCATAGGTCTGCAACAAGTTGATAGACTACAGACTTCAGAGTACCTTTTTGATACTGCTAAACGTCACATCGAGGGCAACATCAGTATTGGTGAAGCTCAGCAGCTGATAGATTCATACTATAAGTCGGATTCTGCCCGTAAAACGGTTGAAAATGATCGTACAGAAGAGGCTGACAAGGTGGCTGCACGTATAACAGAACTGATAGAGGAAAAAACTTTTTCGTTCACTCCTACACAATTGATTTCAATACACCGCCGCTTATTTAATGGTATTTTTAAGTTGGCAGGACGTATCCGTGACTACAACATTACGAAGAATGAATGGGTTCTTGGAGGTAAGACCGTTTATTATGCAAGTTCTGATACTATCCTTGATGCGCTAAATTATGACATTGGTCAGGAACGTGTCTTCAATTATGCCAATTTGAACATTGATGATGCGATTCGTCACTTGACTCGTTTTTGTGCTAACCTTTGGCAGATCCATCCTTTCTGCGAGGGTAATACGCGCACAACAGCCGTGTTTATGATAAAATATTTGCGTACGTTGGGCTTTAATGTTCTCAATGATGTTTTTGCAGAAAACTCCTGGTATTTTCGCAATGCGCTGGTTCGTGCCAACTACAGTGATTTGACCAAAGGCATAACAGAGACAACCGAATATCTGGAACGTTTCTTTCGTAGCATGTTGCTCGGGGAGGAACATGATCTAAGAAATCGAATTATGCACATTGATTGGGGTAAAGTAGGAACTAATGAGCAATTCCAAAGTGCAAGTCTTGAAGTCAAAAGTGCAAAAATAGGGGACGAATTACCCCAAAAGTGCAAAAACTGCACTTTGGAGGAAGTGGCAGTACTCCGCATAGTGCAAAAGAAGCCATCTGCTACTCAAAAGGAAATTGCTGCTGAGATCGGAAAGTCAGAACGCACCGTTAAGTCTATTACTATTGCCTTGCAGGAAAAGAGTATCCTCCAAAGAGTAAACGGTAAACGTAATGGTTATTGGAGGATTGTAGAAGATTAATTGTTAATTGTGAGTTTTTAATTGGATAATAACATAATTATGGAAACAATAATGCAATTTCTGAAAGAGAATTATGATCTGATAGGACTGTTCATTGGCGTGGTCGGCGTGGTGATTGCAGTCTTTTCGTTGATTGATGAGGTGAGAAAGAAAAGAGCGAAGGAGAAGTTAGAGCTCGAAAAGAAGGAGAAGAAGGAAATGGAGCTGGAGGCTGCTAAGGCAAAAGCCAAGGAGAAAGAGATAGAAGCGGCAAAAGCCAAGGAGAAGGAGCTGGAAGAAGCGCAGGCAAAGGCAAAAACTGAGGAAGAGAAGAAATCATGAGCCGATATCTGAGCGAAAAGCTGAGACTCATCTCCTTCATCTGCATCGTGCTGGTTCTGTATATTCATTCGAACTTTCACTATGCGGATGCTGGAGAGGTTGGCATGATGCTGAACTCCTATTTGCAGCAGGTCATCTCGGGCATGATAGGAGGATTGGCTGTGCCTATGTTTTTCGCAATATCCGGCTTCCTATTCTTCAGAGGAACGGAAGAATCCATCAAGACCGTTTATCAGAAACTACGCCGAAGGGTCAGGACTCTGGTCATCCCATTTATCTTGGCTGCAATGTTCCTGCCGAGCGTCTTCCTGATTCTGAAACTTAGCGGGCTATTGGATTTCATGTTCAATAAGTCGATTCAGTATCTTTCCGATCCATGGTGGATGCTGCTGTGCAGAATTTTCGTATTCAATTTGCCCGATAATGTTCCATTTGCCGTCCAGCTGTGGTTTTTGCGCGATCTCATTGTCGTGATGTGCTTCACGCCATTGTTGTGGAAGCTGAAACGAATGAAGTTCGGATTGGAGATTCTGATGCTGATGCTGTTCGTTGTGTCGCTGTTCGACTTCAATTATCTTCCAATCAAGGCATTCTTCTGGTTCTGTTTTGGTGCAAGGTTTTTGCCAAAGTTGGAATATGGTTCATGGGCAAAGATAGGATTGTTGCTTTATACGATTGTAAGTCTTCTTGAAATAGCTTTCCCCAATGACGTATGGAACTATTTTGAGATTCCAATGATAGCTTTGGGACTCTTATGCACGTGGGCAATTTATGATAGATTGGTTCCCGAGTCATTCTCCCTGGCATCGCATAAGAAGCTTGACTGTCTTTGTCAAGGCACCTTTTACATTTATCTGTATCAATTGCCCTTGCTCCTGATTGTGGGCAAATTGATAATGCTCGTTCATCCCTCATCATGGACTTGCGCACTCGCATACCTTGTTTCTCCATGGATCACGATTGTATGCCTTGTCATGATTGCATTGCTGATCCAGAAGCTTTTCCCCCGATTCTATTCGGTGCTGGTGGGAGGAAGAGTTTTTAATAGATTCTTAGTAACCCCAAATAACCCATAAATTGTAATACTATTATGAAAAAGTACACATTGGCTTGGTTGGCCTTTATGGCAATCAAGCGCCTGAGCAAGCCAGAGCTGTTTACAGGCAAAAAAGGCCCGGAACTTGCCAAGGAAGCTTCGAGCCTCGTCGATTGGTTCATGAGCTATCGCGATTTCGTCATTCAAGGGGCGTGGTATCCCAACCTCGTGTTCGACGATCAGGAAACGAGCCATGTCGCCAAGTATGTCCCTGCCGAAAAGGTAGGCGATACATCGCCATTCAAGGCGTTGCCACAAGGAATGGCAGTGGATAAGTTTGTGAAAAAGAATTCGACGCTCTACAAGGAGAAGTCGTTCTCATTGGTGCAGGGCAACCTGTGCGACCGCTGCAATGCGATGTATCACACTATCTACGACAACTTCAAGATCCAGTTCCGTGAGGAAAAGGGTAATCCCATTTCTCCCTCGGCCAATCATTTGGGAATGCGCTTCTTCATGATGGCGCACTACATTGCCGATGGCCACATGCCGATGCATTGCGATGCACGTCAGTTGCATCGTCTCCAGAATTGTATCGGCAGTTTTTGGGAATGTGCTGTTCGTCGTTCGTACAAGATAGATTTGCCCAACGAGCGATTCTTCTACGACCGTAATGGTTATCCGAAGAAAGAAGACAGGGTTTTTCGTTTGCTTCGAAAGGTAGAAGATGAAATACTCAACCGGGAGTTTGTTCCCGGATGGGGAAGTAAAAACAGCAACCTGTATGACTATATGAGAGCTGTGACCCAACGCTCCTATCTGATGTCTTACGAGATGGTTCCTGCCGATTTCGACGATATGGCTTGGAAGGACTATAAGAAAACCGATGTCTATAAGAAGCATTTCGAGGAATACAGCGTTATGATCTTGTCGGATGCCATCGACTCCATCGCTCGTGCCTGGCTCTATGTTTGGATGGATTTCCACAGCTGGAACCCCTATAAGAAGGTCCAGGAATTGTACAACGGCAAAGAGATTTTCGACGAAAAAGAGGAAAAAGAGGAATGATCACAAAAAATTTACTACTATGAAAAAGTTCACACATGCATGGTTGGCCTTCATGGCCGTCAAGCGCCTCGATAAGGCAAATATCCCCGAGTATTATGGAAGCGGAGAGTCGGCAGTGCCCATCGCTGAATATGCCAAGAGCCTCGTCCGCTGGTTTATGAATTATCGCGACTTCGTCATGCAGGGCGCATGGTATCCCGATGCTGTCTTTTGCGACATGGGCAAAAGTCATGGCGTCAAGTATGAGCCCGTCGAGTCGGACATAACAGACTTTCGCTTCAAGGTTCTGCCCGACACCATGGAGGTTTATAATCTGATGAAGGCAGAATCCGAACTTTATAAGAAGGAATTCCGTATTGTGAAAGGAGACCTCTGCGACCGTTGCGAGGCCATGGCTCATACCATTGTCGATAACTTCAAGATTCTGACACGTGAGGAAAAAGGCAACCCACTTTCTCCATCGGCCAATCATATGGCTATGCGTTTCTTCATTATGAGTCACTACATTGCCGATGCGCACATGCCGCTCCATTGTGATGCGCGTTCGTTGGGTAAGATTCATGCCGATGTGGAGAAGCAGTGGGAGAATTATGTCGATGCTTCCTACGAGATTGACAAGCAGAATTCCCGTTTCTTTTACGATTCCGATGGCTATCCTCTCATGAAGGAGACGCTTTCCCCGATGATTGAAGCCGTGGAGAAGAAACTTCTGGAGCGTCCTTTCGACTATAGCTGGGGTCAGGAAGGATCCAGCACTTGGACCTATATGAGCACCATCACCGAATATTCCTATCTGCTGGCATATCAGATGTTCCCCAAGGGTTTCAAGGATACGACATGGAAAACCTATTCAAAGACTGAAGAAGCCAAGCGTTTCCAGGAATATTGCACCCTCTTGATGTCTGATGCCATCGATTCCATTGCCCGTGTCTGGCTCCACGTTTGGATTCGCTATCGCAAATGGGCGATGGAAAATAGTTAATATTGAATAATTACAGACTTGTCGTCCTGATGACCAAATATGGTTATCAATATTCTTGCATCTCATAGATTTCATCTTTTGGATTTGGCAAGAGAATTGTCAAATCTGGGACATGATGTACGGTTCTATTCATACGTGCCGGCCAAACGATGTGCAGAGTTCGGATTGGATAAATCAATATGTGTTTCCTTCCTTTGGCTCGTTTGGCCATTCTTTGTTATAGCTAAGATTACTCCAAAAGGCTGGCAAGATAATATTGTATGGTATAGAAATCTATTGATAGACTGGTATGTGAGTAGAACGATGCGAAAATGTGATGCGTGTTTGGGAATCGGAACGGTTTATATTAAGGCTTTTGAAACGGCAAAAAAGAATGGAGCAACGACAATCCTAGAGTGGGGTAGTAAACATATAGAAGAGCAAATTAAACATTTTGGGCAGAATTTTGATTATTCAGATAAAACGATTCAAAGGGAATTGCATCAATATAATATATGTGACTATATCTCTATTCCTGCGACCCATGTGAAAGAGAGTTTTTTGAAACATGGTATTCCAGAAAGTAAACTTGTCGTGAATCCCTATGGCGTGGATTTGTCAGAATTCCATCCTACATCTTGCAGCAACGAGTTTGACTTGATTTATGTGGGCGGATGGAGATACGAGAAGGGTTGTGATTTGTTGACTGAATTATGTGAAAGATATGGTTATAAACTGCTACATGTAGGAGCGTTGGTGAATCTCGATTTCCCGAAGATGTCGAATATGACGCATCAAGAACCAGTAAATCAGAAAGAACTAGTCAATTATTATGCTAAGGCTCGTGTCTTCGTGTTGCCTTCGAGGGCAGAAGGTTTAGCTTTAGTTCAAGCTCAGGCAATTGTTTGCGGATTGCCCGTCGTTTGTTCAAAAGAAACAGGCGGTGTAGACTTGAGAGAGCAACTTGCAGACAAGAAATGGATTATTGAAATGGAGGATTTGTCAGTAGATGCTCTTCTTGATGCGGTTGATAAAGGATTGAATCTAGCACGGATGCAACAAGGGAAAAGGAATTATGCTGAAGAATGCATGAAACGACTTTCATGGGAAAACTATGGAGCAAGATATTCAGAAAAACTTATTAGAATCAGATAAGAAGGTTCGTTCTTGGCGACTTCGCATATTCAGAGGATTGAATCTTAGTTTCCTTTGGATAATGAAGGTGTATCTTGTCTTGTCGGTTGTTGAATTGATATTCTTTCCTGCTTTCGATGTCGCATTCGGTTTGCTTGTCTCATTTTTGGGAATTTTAATGACAAGGCAAACTTTATGTTATACTCACAAATTGCTTTATCATACTGTCTCTACGTCGTCATTGTTATTCTTTTGCCTATTCTTTAACGTTTTACCTCTTCCTGCAACCTTAATGGAGTTGAAACCGATTACGTATAATATGCGTAATCCATATAATACTTTCTTCTATTTGATTTTTCTCCAAGTTATTCTCTTGATTATCCATTCAATCTATACGAAATGGGCGAAAAACAAGAATATAGTAAGGAATTATCTGTTTAGATTTGGATTTTTTAAAAGCCTTTCAAGCCAAGAAGTTTGGTTTTTAATCATAGGATCCTTTATTTGGTATGCTTACATAATGTTAACCCGAGGACTCTACACTGAAGAGAGTCTAAATGTGAATTCACGTTTTGGTGTTGCAGAATGGGCTATTAGTCTATTCTTTTCGAGTTATTATCAGTGTGTATTCATTTTTTATTTTCGTAAATTCAATAATATTAAAGATGTTTACAAGATTAATCACTTACTGATAATAACCCTTGCTTTGGCGATATTTGTTATTGGTATCGGAACCAATATGAGAACGGCCGCCATTACAGTATTTGCAAATGCGGCGTTTTCGATGGTTCTTTATTTCCTTTTCTATGCAGAACAAAGGAGGGCTTTCTTCAAGGCTAAGTATATAGTGCCAATTAGTGTTTTATTCTTGTTTTTTGCAGGTCCGTTTCAATCTATATCAGAATCCATGGTTTCCGTTCGAGACAATCGTTCTGGAAAAAATGCGATTGAAATCATTGAAATGACGATGAATAATACGGGGGCAATTGAAGATGAATCATCTGAATTAATAAAGAAAGAGTATTCATCTATGGTATGGGACGAAAGATATTTGAGCAGTGATTTGTTCAATCGTTTCTGTAGTTTGAAGATTCTTGATGAGACTATTTTCCATGCAAATAGATTGAATGAGGTGGATCGGCAAAAGATGAGGCTGAGCTTTTACGAGAAGATTGTTGACCAGTTGCCTAGCATTATCAAGCGCAAGATAGGAATGAGAATATCATTCGATGAAAGGCAATATTCTTTGTCTGATCTTTTGTATTATCTTTCGGTTGATGGCAGGACTTATCTTGGTGGTATCAAGATCGGTTCACTGCAAGGGTTGGGATTGGCGTTATTTGGCTATTGGTTTCCACTCGTTCTAATACCTCTTTATCTTATTGTTTTTTATCTGATGGATTCCATTATTCTGTTTAAGAATGGACGCATTATACTTCCATTGTTTTTCTTTGCAGGCATGATGGATTATTTGGCTCTATTTAGCGATAGACATTTCTATCTTTTTGAGACACGTTTTATTTTTAGGGGATTCTGGGAGACAGTCATTGTATATCTTATCACTATTAATATAGTCAAGCGGCTTCCTTTTTTAAAGCATTGACATGAGATTAAAGGATATTTTCATACGTTTGCTGAAGCATGGATATAGAAAGGTAACGCGAAAGCATTTCCTTAATCCGGAATGTGACTGCAATCGCCAGTCTTCTAATGACAAGATTTATGAATTATTGTCATCGAGACAGCCATGTATGATTTCGAGATTCGGAACGACCGAAATTAATTGCGTCAACAATTATCTTTGTGTACATAGCAGTCAGTCTTTTCTTAGGAAGTGTGTTAGCTATATTACCGATTATACCCATACGCCATGGTGGAATGAAGATCATTTCCGTTTTATGAACCTTTGGTCTGGAATTTTCCCTGAAGGAAAGGATACGGCAGAACGTTTCTCAGAGCGATATCTACAAGATATTCCAGAAATTGATTTGTTGGTTTCTCATCAATATTATGAGAAGTTTATGCCTCTTCGAACAGGAATCCCAAAGATACAATTAGAGATGCTTTATCCTTTTTTCGTGGAACGTCCATGGACGAGGATATTGAAAGGGAAGAAGGTATTAGTGATTCATCCATTCGACAATACCATCAAGCAGCAATACGCAAAGAGAGAATTGCTTTTCGAGAATCCAGACATCCTTCCCGAATTTGAACTCATTACGCTAAAGGCTATCCAGACAATCGCGGGAAATAAAACGGAGTTTGCGGATTGGTTTGAGGCATTAGCTTTTATGGAGCATCAAATTAAAAAAATAGATTTCGATATTGCTTTGATAGGTTGTGGCGCGTATGGAATGCCATTAGCTGCCCATGTGAAACGTCTCGGGAAACAAGCTATACATTTGGCAGGAGGATTACAACTTTTATTCGGCATCAAAGGAAAACGGTGGACGGAGGAACATATCGGGTCATTTGAATATCGTCCAGGAGTCGTTATCTCTTGGGATTATCGAAGTTTATTTAATGAACATTGGTGCTTCCCACTCGATGTAGATACTCCAAAAGATTCCGAGGTCGTGGAGGGAGGTTGCTATTGGAAATGACATTATGAAGTTTTACAAATGAAAACTGCGGCCTTGCTAACCTGTCATAATCGCAAGACAAAGTCGCTGGCTTGTCTGAAGTCACTCTATGACATTCTTCCATCAGTAGAAGTTTATCTTACGAATGATGGTTGTACAGATGGAACAGCAGAGGCGGTGAAGGTGACATTCCCCAATGTTCATATCGTTCGAGGAGATGGCTCACTCTATTGGAACCGAGGAATGCTTGCAGCATGGAAAGAAGCTGTCAAAGGAGACTATGACGAGTATCTTTGGCTGAATGATGATGTAGAACTTTATCCTGATTTCTATACTGAATTGAAAGCCTGTTGTCCAAATGGAGATTGCATCGTTTCGGGATTGATTGAGGATTTTGACAAGACGAGGATTCTCTATGGTGGATATGATGCTTCTAAACAATTGGTGCAGGCTACAGGACAATCACAGAACATCAGATGGATGAATGGGAATGTGGTGCTTGTGCCCAAAATCGTAGTGGAAAAGATTGGCCTTCTCGATCCTTATTTTATCCATGACCTTGGCGATGTGGATTATGGAATGTGCGCCCAAGAACATGGTATTGCAGTCGTTTCAACGCGTTGCCCTATTGCTGCAGGCTATCGGAATGATGTGTGTCGAGTCCGTAAATGGGGAACTACACTTTCGGAACGCTTCAAGGCTTTGAGTAAACCATTAGGTTCACCACTCGATAAGAATTTCTACTTTCGTCGCAAGCACTTCGGTCTGCTTCATGCAATAGCCTATAATGCAAATATCATTTTTATCAATCTTCTCCCCGATTGGCTTGTCGTAAAAATCTGGGATGATTTGTATGTAGATAAGTAATACAGTTTTCAGCGGCCCCTTTAGTCAATGAAAGTAACCATCATCACTGCAAGCTATAACCGAAAGGGAACGATTGGCGAAGCCATTCTTAGCGTGCTCGAGCAGGATTATCCCAACATCGAGTACTTGATAGTGGATGGTGCCTCGACTGATGGTTCGGTGGAATATATCAAGGAGTTGCTGCAGCATGAGGCTACTGAGGGAAAGACCGAGCTCATCCGACGACATGCCCGCGAAACGAGATTCTTCAGCGAACCCGACCATGGAATGTACGAAGCCTTGAACAAAGGCATGCGCCGTGCTACTGGAGATGTGATAGGACTGGTACATAGCGACGACACGTTGATAAACCATCAGATCGTTTCGGAATATGTGAAATGCTTCGACCTGACTGCCGCAGATCTGGTCTATGGCGATGGGGAATTTGTCGATGAGAAGGATCCCAAGAAGGTGATGCGCCTCTGGGTGAGTGGAAACTTCCGTCGATGGAAGGTGCGCTTCGGTTGGTTGCCGCTGCATCCCACCGTCTATATTCGTCGAGCTGCCTTGAACCCCGATGTCCTCTACGACGAGCAATACCGCATGGCTGCCGACACGAAATTTCTGATCTATTATCTGCACGAATATCCTCTCCGCATCTGTTATCTGCCACAAAATGCCATCAGGATGCGTATGGGCGGACTGAGCACCAATCCAAAACACCGCAGACGTATGTTCCTGGAGGATGTCAAGATCTATGGCGACTACGGATTCAGTCATCCCAATCTCATCAAGCTGATGAAGATGAGCTGGAAGGTCCCCCAGTTCATCAATGCCATTCTGCGAAGGCTTCATATTCCTCTGAGTATATAAATTTCGAATAACATTGCAGTATATGTTTTCATCGAAAAGAATAATACCGGTTTTAGTTTGTTTGTCTTTTGTCATAGGCTCTAAGGCACAGACAGTTTGTATCAACGAAATAATGCAGTCGAATCTGGATTGCTATTATTGGAATTATGACTTCCCCGATTCGTGGGTGGAGTTGTATAATCCGACAGACGCTGATATCGATATCTGCGATTATGCCATCGGATTGACCAACAACTACGCATCGGCCTATCAATTTACAGTACACGAAATCATCAGAGCCAAGGGTTGGTTGGTGATTCCATGTGATAAGCAAGGTAAAAAACTGAGCACGGATTTCAGATTGCAATCGACAGAGGCTGGAGAAATATATCTGTTTGATGCTTCAGGAAAACAGATCGATATGCTTTCGCATCCGGCTATGCTATCGGCAAATATTGCGTACGGACGTGATAAGGAAGGGCAGGATGTGTGGGGTTGGGAGTTGAAGCCGACTCCTGGGGAAGTTAATACGGGCGGTCATTCGACAATCTTGTTGCCCGATCCGACGTTTAGCATGACGGGTAGGGTCATGACTTCTCCGACAACCGTCAATATTTCAATTCCGGAAGGTAATTGGCCTTCGGACACCAGGATCTATGTGACTACCGATGGCTCCGAACCTACTGTGAATTCCACTTCGGCGACAAAGCATACCTTTGACGTAAGCCAAACTACCGTCATTAGAGCCAAACTGATTTCTGCCGAGGCGTTGAGCAGACCATCCCTCACTCAGTCTTACATTTTCCACCCGCGGACAACCACGCTGCCTATTATTTCGATTGTAACCAACGATTCCTATCTCTATGGTTCGGAAGATGGTATCCTGTCCTCCAAAGTTAATGCGGATGGTATAGCCAACTATGAGCATTCATGGCGTCGTCCGGTCAATACAGAATATCTAGGATTGACAGGTGATGTGCCTATGTTCAATCAAATAGGTGAGACTGCTGTGGGAGGTGGCTACTCTAGGAAATTTGCACAGAAGTGTCTAAAGATTTATGCCAACAAGCGCTTTGGAACCAAACGCTATAATGGAGCTTTCTGGGCGGAAAAACCTGCTGTGACAAAGTCGAAATCGTTTATGTTGAGGGCTGGTGGTAATACATACAAAAGAGCAAGAATTAATGATGCCTTTATCCAGTGTGTTTTCGGACGACATGTCTCCAGCATCGATTATCAGGCCTATTCCCCCGCTATCGTATATGTCAATGGAGTTTATAAAGGAGAATACGGACTGAGAGAAAGATCTGATGAAGATTATGTTGAGGCCAATTATGACGGCTTGGAAGATATTGAGACAGCTACGCACTTGTCTTATCTTCCTTCATCAGATGAGCGATACCAGACATCTTTTTATAAACTTTATGAGCTATATCGCGATCCAAACTCTACATATGAACAAATGGCAGAAGTGATTGATGTCGATTGTTTTTTGCAATCGATGATTGCCGAAATGTTTGCTGAAAATGTCGATTTCCCGCATAACAATGTATCCATGTGGAAGCCGAACACGCCTGATGGCAAATGGCGATGGATATTGAAGGATATCGATTTTTTTGCTGGCAATGATAAAGTCCCTGCAAATTTCCGTATGCTCAAGTATTTGGTCGGACCTGTAAATAGTACGGATTATGAGTACTCTTTCACAAAGGCAAGCGAAGTGAAAGAAAGCATAAAAATATATAAGAAGATGATGTCCTTCCCGGAATTCCGAGAAGCATTCATCGATGCATATTCAACCTATTTGGGAGACTTTCTTAAACCTTCGGTGACATTACCGTTATTAGAAAGTATGAAGGCTGAGATTGATGACGAAATCAAGGAGACTTTTAAATTATACAACTTTAAAATAAGCGGTTATAATAGTTGGATGGATACTCTCAGGTTTCATTGCCAG
>JAEEGJ010023887.1_pt1 | contig 12755 bp, 7 predicted proteins | sample 8958761 | NCBI WGS metagenome assembly JAEEGJ01 (sample SAMN16246546, study PRJNA631951) | gut metagenome | biome: gut microbiome; feature: rumen; material: RS-attached | host: Bos | place: Iran: Karaj | collected 2018-10
CATTCCGAACAGAGAAGTTAAGCCTCACCACGCCGATGGTACTGCGAAAGTGGGAGAGTAGGTAACCGCCCCCTAAGAGGGAGTCGATCGTCAAGGTTGGCTCCCTCGTTTTTTTTGTTGGACGGATATAACGGATGAAACGGATATAACGGAGAAAACGGATATAACGGATTAGTAAAAGTTAACGCCTGGCTATTGATGGCCAGGCGTTGACTTTTTGGGGACTCTTGTGTTGTTACTTTACTTCCATGCCCTGGAGGAAGGTCCTCGCGATGATGGGCGTGGTGTAAGAGTAGGGGATAAAGTCAATCGAGGGGATGGGATCGGTGATGAAGAAGTTAGCGATCTTGCCCTTGGCAATGCTGCCGTAGTCCTTGCTCAGGTCCATGGCGGCGGCTGTGTTGATGGTCGCTGCGTTGATGGCCTCGGCTGGCAACAAACGCATCTTGATGCAGGCAAGTGATACGACAAATTTCATGTCACCACTGGGCGTTGAGCCGGGATTGTAGTCACTGGCGGTGGCTACGGGCAAGCCGGCCTCAATCATCTTGCGGGCAGGCGCAAACGGCATGTTCAGGAAGAACGACGTGCCGGGCAGGCCCGTGGGGATGGTATTGGTGCCCTTGAGCATCTCAATATCCTCATCTATCATGCTCTCGAGGTGATCGACTGAAACGGCATTGTGCTTCACGCCGACCTCGACACCGCCTGACGGTGCCAACTCCTGAACGTGGATCTTGGGCCTCATGCCCCACTTGGCGCCAGCCTCGAGGATGCGCGATGTCTCGTCGGGGGTAAAGAAACCCTCGTCGCAGAAGACGTCGATGAAGTCGGCTAACTGCTGCTTGCCTACCTCAGGAATCATCTCGCTAATGAGCATATCTACATATTCGCCCTGACGTCCAGTGTATTCACGACCCACGGCATGGGCACCCAGGAAGGTTGAAACTACCTTGATGGGCGAGGTCTCGCTGATGCGGCGGATAACGCGCAACATCTTGAGCTCGTCCTCGGTATTCAGACCATAACCGCTCTTGATCTCGACGGCACCGGTACCTTTTGCGATGATTTCCCGCACTCGGCGCATGGCCTGGGTGTAAAGTTCATCCTCGCTCAAGAGGTGCAGTCGGTCGGCTGAATTCAAGATGCCGCCACCGCGACGGGCAATTTCGGCATAGGACAGGCCACGGATTTTGTCCACGAACTCGCCCTCACGGCTGCCAGCATACACGATGTGGGTGTGGCTGTCGCACCACGAGGGCAGCACAGTACCACCCTGGGCATCAATGACTTCCCAATCCTCTTCAGGAGTGGGCATATTAGCCATCTCGCCCCACGAGTCGAAGCGGTCGCCGTCAACCAGCAACCAAGCGTTGCTGATGCAGTTGAGCGTTGCCATCTCGCTGCCTCGCAGGCAATGTTTCCTGTCGGAATCAATGCCTGCCAGACAAGCGATATTCTTAATCAATCGTTTCATTCTGCAAGAATTCTACCGACTTGGCAATGTGCGGATACATGGGCTGGTCCTCGTTGATGAAGGGGACGCACTTGCGGTATTCGGCAATAACGCGCTCGAGGATCGCCGACGACTTGAGCGGGCGGCGGAACTCCAGTGCCTGAGCGGCATTGAAGAGCTCGATGGCCAGCACGCGCTCGGTGTTCTCAACCACCTTGCAGAGCTTGACACCAGCGTTGGCACCCATGCTCACGTGGTCTTCCTGCCCCTGCGAGGTGGGGATGGTGTCGGCCGATGAAGGCATACACAGCGTCTTGCTCTGGCTGGCGATAGCGGCAGCAGTATATTGCGGAATCATGAAACCGCTGTTCACACCAGGATGAGCCACGAGGAAACTGGGCAGGTCACGGGTGCCGGAAACCAGCTTGTAGGTGCGGCGCTCCGAGATGTTGCTCAATTCTGCCATGGCGATGCACAGGAAGTCCATGGGCATGGCGATGGGCTCACCGTGGAAGTTGCCGGCCGAGATGATGAGGTCCTCGTCGGGGCAAACGGTGGGATTGTCGGTTGCTGAGTTGATCTCGGTGTCAATGACAGAGCCCACATAGCGGATGGTGTCCTTCACCGAACCGTGAACCTGCGGGATGCAGCGGAACGAATAGGGATCCTGCACGTTGACCTTGGGCTGCTTGATGAGTTCGCTGCCGTCGAGCAGCTCGCGCATGCGTGCTGCGGTGTCGATCTGACCCTGATGGGGACGCACGGCATGAACAGCGTGGGTGAACGGCTCAATGCGGCCGTCATAGGCCTCCAGCGAGATGGCGGCAATGACGTCGGCCCAACGGCTCAGGTGCTCGGCCTTGATGAGGGCCCACACAGCGTGAGCGCTCATGTTCTGGGTGCCGTTCAGCAGGGCCAAACCTTCCTTGGAACCCAGCTTGATGGGCTCCCAACCCATCTTTTTGCACAAGTCGGCACCACTCATGCGCTCGCCCTTGAACTCAACTTCTCCCAGGCCCACGATGGGCAGGCACAGGTGAGCCAGCGGCACGAGGTCGCCCGATGCACCCACCGAACCCTGCTTGTACACTACAGGATAAACGTCGTTGTTGAACAGGTCGATAAGCCTCTCAACGGTATCGAGTTTCACGCCCGAGTAGCCGTAGGAGAGGGACTGGACCTTCAACAGGATCATGATCTTGACGATGTCGTTGGGCACGCGTTCGCCCACGCCGCAGGCGTGCGACATCATCAGGTTGATCTGCAGCTGTGAAAGCTGGTCGTTGCTGATGGAAATTTTGCACAGTGAGCCAAAGCCCGTGGTCACGCCATAGATGGGCTTGTCGCTCTCGGCAATCTTCTTATCCAGGTACTCACGGCAGTGGCTGATGCGCTTGATGGCATCTTCACTGAGCTCAAGCGTATAATGGCCTTTGATGATCTCGGCGATTTTTTGAATCGTCAGATGCTCGGCACTGATTTGATGTGTCATGTTATATAGAGTGTTATCTAGTTTTACGAATGTTAGAAGATGGTTACAGCGTTATCGATGACATCGTCGTCCACCAGGTTGGGCATGGTGACGGTCAACTCGGGCGTGCGCTCCATCTCGCGGCGGATGGCGTCCATCGAACCCTTGTTGCGGGCCCAGCTGCGGCGTGCAATGCCGTTGTTGACGTCCCAGAAGAGCATTTCGCGGATGTGACGGGCTGAATCCTCGCTACCGTCAATGGCCATACCGAAACCACCGTTGATGACCTCGCCCCAGCCAACACCGCCGCCGTTGTGGATGCTTACCCACGTGGCACCGCGGAAGGAGTCGCCAATCACGTTCTGTACAGCCATGTCGGCGCAGAACTGCGAGCCGTCATAGATGTTGCTAGTCTCGCGGAAGGGCGAGTCGGTACCCGACACGTCATGGTGGTCACGGCCCAGCACAACGGGAGCGCTCAGCTCACCGCTGCGGATGGCGTCGTTGAATGCCAAGGCAATCTTGGCACGACCCTCGGCGTCGGCATACAGGATGCGGGCCTGTGAACCCACAACCAGGTGGTTGGGACCGGCTTCCTTGATCCAATGGATGTTGTCATCCATCTGGCCCTGGATGTCCTCGGGAGCGTCTTTGCGGATTTCCTCGAGCACCTGGGCAGCCAGGCGGTCAGTAGTCTCCAGATCCTTGGGGTCACCCGAGGTGCATACCCAGCGGAAGGGACCGAAGCCGTAGTCGAAGAACATCGGGCCCATGATATCCTGAACGTAGGAAGGATAGCGGAACTTGCCGTCGGCCGTCATGATGTCGGCACCAGCGCGGCTCGACTCGAGCAGGAAGGCATTGCCATAGTCAAAGAAGTACATACCCTTGTCGGCCAGCTTGTTGATGGCGGCGCACTGGCGACGCAGCGACTCGCGAACGCGCTCCTTGAACTGTTCGGGCTGCTCGGCCATCATCTGCTTGCTCTCCTCAAGGGTCAGGCCAACGGGGTAGTAACCGCCTGCCCAGGGGTTGTGCAGCGACGTCTGGTCGCTACCCAGGTCAACGTGCATGTCCTCGGCAGCCAAGCGCTCCCACAGGTCAACAACGTTGCCCACATAGGCCATCGAAACGGTCCTCTTGTCGGCCACAGCCTTGCGGATGGCAGGAATCAACTCGTCGAGGTTGTTGTGCAACTCATCCACCCAACCCTGCTCGTAGCGCTTCTCGGCAGCCAGGGGGTTGATCTCGGCGGTAACGCTCACCACGCCGGCGATGTTACCGGCCTTGGGCTGAGCGCCCGACATGCCGCCCAAACCGGCGGTCACGAAGAGCATGCCGTGGATGTCGCCGCCCTTCTGTCCGCGCTTCACCAGCTGCTTGCGGGCAGCGTTAAGCACCGTGATGGTCGTGCCGTGCACGATACCCTGCGGGCCGATGTACATATAGGAGCCTGCGGTCATCTGACCATACTGGCTCACGCCCAGGGCGTTGTCACGCTCCCAGTCGTCGGGTTTGCTGTAGTTGGGGATGACCATACCGTTGGTTACCACTACGCGGGGCGCATTCTTGTGCGAGGGGAACAGGCCCAGGGGGTGTCCCGAATACATCACGAGCGTCTGCTCGTCGGTCATCTCGCTCAAGTACTTCATCACCAGGCGATATTGTGCCCAGTTCTGGAAAATGGTACCGTTGCCGCCGTAGATGATGAGCTCGTGGGGATGCTGAGCCACGCGCGGATCCAGGTTGTTTTGGATCATCAGCATGATGGCAGCAGCCTGACGTGAACGTGCGGGATACTCATCGATGGGACGGGCATACATCTCATATTTGGGACGATAGCGGTACATGTAGATGCGGCCGTATTTCTTCAACTCCTCGGCAAACTCGGGCGCCAGAGCGGCGTGGAGGTGCTTGGGGAAGTAGCGCAGGGCGTTCCTCAAGGCGAGCTTCTTCTGCTCGGGGGTGAGGATGTCCTTGCGTTTGGGCGCATGGTTAATCTCGGTGTCGTAGGCCTGCATTTCGGGCAGTTCCTCGGGGATACCACCGCGAATGTCGGCAATGAATTCTTCTTTGGTCATGTTATTGTGGTTTTTAGTTGTTCTCTAATCTCTAATCTCTAATCGCAAATCTTATTTGATCTTCTCTTCGACCATTGCGGTGATTTCGGCCTCCTCGGCATTAGCTTTGGCTACCAGTTCGTTGGCCTCGGCAATCAGCTTCTCGGCAACCGAGCGGTCGGTGAGGCTCGATGCGTTGATTTTCACATTCATGCCGGCACCGATGACGGCGGCACGAGCTGCCAGAGCGCCCACACCTGCGTCGGTCACGCTGTTGGGGTTGCCAGTCTCGACCATAGCACGGCAGATCTCGAAGGTCTTGAACGAAGCCTTCATCGTGCGCAAGGGCACTTGGGTGGCATACAGGGTAGCATCCTGGATGGCGGCAGTGCGGGCTGCCTTGTCCTCGTCGGTCTTCTTGGGCATGCCGAAGGCGGCCATAATGCGGTTAAAGGCATCGGTGTCTTCGTCAACCAGGTGCAGCAACTCGACCTTGAGTGCCTGACCCTTGTCGGCCCACACGCTGAACTCGTTCCAGCTGTCATCCCAGCCGGGCTTGTGGCTCGACAGGTTGGCGACCATCGTACCCAACGAAGCTGCCAGAGCTCCCATGTAGGCGCTGATGGAGCCGCCGCCGGGAGCGGGCGATTCACGCGAAGTCTCATCGGCAAAACCGGTCACGGTGAGGTCCACCAGGCGGTTGCCGGTCTTATTGTCGGCCTCGAGCATGAACTCGATCACCTTCTCGTTGGGGTCAAAAGGCTTCAAGTCGTCCAGACCCATCGAGTGGATGGCGATGTTGATGATGTCCTCCTCGGGGATACCCGTCGAACGCTGCTGCTTCTCGAGGAAGTACTTGCCGGCCTCGATCAGGCAGCGCTTGGGCATCAGACCCACGATCTCGGTACCCGTCACGCGGATGCCGCGGTTCTGGGCGCAGCGGCACACTTCGTCAAAGGCAACGTGCAGCGGTGTCACGTTGATGTTGGTGATGTTCATCGACACCTGAGCAATCTTGTACTCGTCGATGTACCAGCCGATGGCCTTGGTGCCCTTGAGGGTACCGGGCTTCATCACGTTGTTGCCGTTCTCGTCCTTGACGATCTTGCCGGTGATGGGGTTGCCCTCACGCACGGGGCGGCCCTTCTCGCGCACGTCAAAGGCGATGGCGTTGGCCCTGCGGGTCGAGGTGGTGTTCAGGTTGTAGTTCACTGCGATGAGGAAGTCGCGGGCACCCACAGCGGTGCAGCCCGTGCGGGCAACGCCCTCGTCAAAGGGACGGTCGCCAAAGTCGGGACCCTTCTCGGGGTTACCCATCTTTTCGGGCAGTGCCTCGTATTCGCCGGCGCGGCACACGGCCAGGTTCTGGCGGCCGGGCTTCATGGCAGCAGCCTCATAGCAGTAGCAGGGGATATTGTGTTCGCGGGCAATGCGCTCGGCCAGTTTGTGGGCCAGTTCGGCACACTCTTCCAGGGTGATGCCGGCCACGGGGATGAGCGGGCACACGTCGGTGGCACCCATACGCGGGTGTGCACCATGGTGACCACGCATGTCAATGAGTTGACCTGCCTTGCCAACTGCCTGGAAAGCAGCTTCGAGCACTGCATCAGGTTCGCCCACGAAGGTCACAACCGTACGGTTGGTAGCCTCGCCCGGGTCCACGTCGAGCAGCTTCACGCCCTTGACACGTTCAATCTCATCGGTGATTTGTTTGATAATGGCCATATTGCGTCCCTCACTGAAGTTAGGCACGCATTCCACGATTTTCTTCTCCATACTCATTTGATAATCAGTAGTTTAAGTTGTTGTTTTATGTTAGTAGGTTAATTTTGCAACAAAAGTACTACATTATATATTATTGAACAAATTTTTCCCCTCCGAACTTGTGTGTTTTAATGTAAATATACCATTAAAGGTGCTCCTATCTCAACGATGGATAACACGGGATTATTTCTCGTGGAGCCAGAGGGAAGCGATTTTCTTGCGGATGGCGTGGATGTTGCCGGCGGTGATGGCGCCCATGATCAACAGGCCCACGAGGATGGCAACCCACACGCTGGCACCGCTGACGCCGAAGGCGTGAATCATGTCCATATAGGCCAGTCGTCCCAGTAGCATCAGCACGATGGCCAGCACGAGCACAACCGCGTTAAGTGCCACCACGAGCAGGATGTAGTGCTTGGAGACCTGGTTGGGCGAATAGCCCAGCAGCAACAGGTCTTGGATCTTTTGGGTGTTCTTCTGCAACAGCAGGTAGATGCTGAGCATGAGCACAAAGAACGACAACAGGCTGATGAGGATGCCCACAGCGATGACGATGCTGCTGATGACGGTGAGGAAGTAATTCGCCTTGCTCGACGACATCTTGTCACCGGCCACCTCGTAGTGGTGATCATCCATGTATTGTTCGATTTTGATGTCGCCCGGTTTGTTGACCTCGAGAATGAGGCGCTGCGGGTGTTGTACCTCGCCGGTGCCGAAGTTCTGGTTGGCCCATTCCATGAATTCCTCGGGCACGATGACGGTGTTCAGGCGGTTGGAGAAGCCCACGATGCGTCCGGGCATCACCTGTCGCTTGCCGTTGCCGCTCAGGGTGAACTCCAGCGGCAGCATCTCGGCCTGGCCTTCGCTGATTTTGGGCATGCCGTGAGTGGCGGCGAAGCCGAAGTTATAGAGTGACAGGTAGTCGCGCGAGATGACCACGGGCACCTCGGGCTTGCTGGGCGAGAATCCCCACTGTGCGGGGTCTATGTCGATGAATTCGTCGGGGATGGACTCAAAGAAGAACTGCGTGTGCATGGCATGTCCGCTGCCCACGCCCAGTTGGGCATCGACGGCAAAGTCGCTGTTGATGAACTGTCCCACCTGTCGGCACCACGGCTGCTGTTCCAGGTCGCCGATGTCGCCGTCGCTGAACTCGCCGTTGCTGCCCATCATGGCGCCAGCGCCGGTCACAGCGCGTGTGATGATCAGGTAATCCTTGCTGATGAAACTTTCTTCGTCGCTGAAGACGGGTCTCACGTCGCGGTAGAACTGCATGGCCAGCAGGACAATCGTCAGTCCGATGAGGTTGGCGATAGCGAAGCCGATAAGTTGTCCCTTGCTGATGTGCTGCCGCAGCAGTTTCCAGATGATATCGTTCATTATTAAGTTTAGTGTTTAGAGTTTAGTGTTTAGAGAGCAATCGGCGGCCTAGAGACTGATGGTCTTTGCCCCGTCAATCTTGAGGTGGTAGCCCACCGATGTGGCAATCACGCCGGCTCCCTGTCGTTGCGCCTCTTCGGTAATCAGGCGGGCGACAATGTGGTTGTTCTCGTCATCGAGGTGGCTCACGGGCTCATCGAGCATGATAAAGTCACACGGCTGGCACAGCGTGCGTATGATGGCCACACGCTGCTGCTGGCCGATTGAGAGTTTGCTGGCCAGGCTGTCCACCTTGTCGGCAATGCCCATGGCCTCGAACAATTTGATGATTTCTTCACGGCTCTTGAACCCTGTGAGGCGGTTCTTCAGCTCGACATTCTCCATCGCGGTGAGTTCGCCAAACAGGCGCATGTCCTGCGGCAGATAGGCGATGTGGCGCTGGCGCACGTCGCACCACTGTGCCACGGTGAGCGACCGGATGTCTTGCCCGTCAAAGGCGATGACGCCGCTGTAGTCCTGGCGGTAACCATAGATGTAGCTGCACATCGACGACTTGCCGGTACCGCTCTCGGCGCTGATGAGGTAGCGCTGGCCGCGCTCCAGCTTGATGTCCTGCAGCCACACTTCGCTGTGGATGCCGTCATGGCCCGCAAACACGCGGGGCAGGGTCTTATTTAATGCAATTTGTTCCAAATTGAGTTTCTGGTTCTATGTTGTTAGTTGTTGGTTGGCCTCAGTCGTGGCCATGGTCTTTCTCGCAGTCGTTGGTGCCCCGGTAGGGCTCGACATGGATATTGGTCATCACCTCGCCCAGTTCCTCGCGTAGCCTTTGCTCGATCTGGCGGGTGATTTCGTGGGACTGTGCAACGCTCAAGTCACCTTCCATCTTGACGTGGATGTCCACCACACGCAGGTTGCCGTTGCGGCGTGTGCGCAGGTTGTGAAAGGCCTTCACGCCAGGCGTGCCATTGACGACGGCGGCGATTTTGTCCTGCTCGTCGCGTGGCAGGGCCACCTCGAGCAATTCCTCGACGGCAGGGCGTCCCATGCGGTAGGCCAGCACGAGAATCAATACGCTCACGACAATGGCCGCCAACGGGTCGAGCAGTCGCCAGCGCTCGCCCAGGAACATCGCTCCAGCGACACCCAGCAGCGTCGCTGCGGTCGAGAGGGCGTCAGCCCGGTGATGCCAGGCATAGGCCTTGAGGGCACTGCTGCCGGTCTTGCGTCCCTTCAGGCGCGTGTATTGATACAGGCCTTCCTTGACGATGACGGCAACGATGCCCACGGCAAGGGCGATGTTGTGGGGCCGTTCCAGCGTGGCACCGTTCAAGGCCGTCCACACGTCCTCGACACCCTCGACCATCAGGCCCACGGCCACCACGACCAGGATGATGCTGATCAGGAAGGCTGCCAGCGTCTCAAATTTCCCTCGGCCATAGCGGTAACGCTGGTCCACCCCTTTGCCCGAGAGGCGCACCATTGCATAGACCAGCGCATCGGTCACCGTGTCGCTGATGCTGTGAATACCGTCGGCCAGGATGGCGCTGGAGTGCCCAATGAGGCCAGTGGCGATTTTCAACGCCGACAGGCACACGTCACAAGTCATGCCCACCAGCGTGCACCGCTTTTCCTCACTGTTGCGGTTCACTCCGGGTTGATTGCCGTTGTTTGTTCCAATACTCATTGTACTGGCTGCAAAATTACGCATTTCCGCCCATTGTCGGGCAGTAATTAACTAAAATTTATAATGTGGCTCTTTTGTCGGGTCAAACGGCTGTTTTTTTAAGCAAACGGCCGTTTGTTCATCTTTTCGTTTTACGGAAAATGGCGATTTTTAGTAATAAATGCTAGGAAAATATTTGATTATTCCTGTTGGTTTGCTTAACTTTGCGGGTCGTAACCAATAAACTGTCATATACATACAACATAGACTTTAACAACATTTTTGTTTACTAAATTATACCATTATTCGCTTATGAAGAAATTATTATTGTTGCTGACTGTCGCTATGGCGGCAATGTCGATTGCGGCTGCACCTGTCGACCAGGTGTCGGCCCAGAAAAAGGCACAAAGCTTTTTGGCTAACTATTATGCCGGTAAACTGATGGCTCCTGCAGCACTCAATCCCGTGCTGCTCAAGGCCGAGATGGGCTCTGTAAAAATCAGCCAGCCCGTGTATTACATCTACAACACCTCGTCGACCTTTGTTGTGGTTGCCGGTGATGACCGGGCCGAGGAGATCCTCATGGTGGGTGACCGTCCCTTGAAGGACGTCAACAACCTGGCTCCGGGTCTTCAGGACATGCTGCTCCAGTACAAGAACGAGATCATGTACCTGCAGGAGCATCCGGGACTGCAGGTCGATCCCATCGTTAGCCCGCAGAATGACCCGTCGTTGCGCGGCAGTGATTCGGGCGGTACCTATCTGCTGGATTGCAACTGGGATCAGGAAGATCCTTATTGGGGCCAGTGCAAGTTTACCTATAACAATAGAAGCTACCAGTGCTTGACCGGTTGCCCCGCCACCTCGGCATCGATGGTCATGTACTACTGGAAATTCCCGACGGCTGCCACGCCCCAGGTTCCGTCCTACACGATGACATTGAACGAAAGTTACTCAGTCAACGTGGCTGCGCTGCCCTCGGTTACCTTCGACTGGAACAACATGAAGAATTCATACAGCAGCTACACTACTGCTCAGGGCAATGCCGTGGCAACGCTGATGCGCTATGTGGGCCAGGCCGAGAAAATGGATTATGGTACCGATGGTAGCGGTATCAGTGTCTATGATGCTCAGAATGTTGCTGACATGTTCATATTCTACGGCTACAATGCCAGCACGACCCGTCTTGTCTTGAAGACCAACCTCAATACTGGCGCAACCAATTATTCCGACAGCCAGTGGGCTTCGTTGATTCAGACCGAGATGGCTGCAGGCCGTCCCATCGTGTTCATGGCAGTGAGCAGCAGTGCCGGTGGTCACGCCTTCAATGTGGACGGTTACAACAGCAGCACCAACAAGTACCACTGTAACTTCGGTTGGAGTGGTGACGGCAATGCATGGTGCTCGTTGAACTCCTTCGGTTATTCTTCGGGCTGGTACAGCTACACGTTCAACCAGTATCAGCAGATGGTAATCGGTATTCAGCCTGGCGATGGCCCGACAGCCACTCCTGTGCTCTCCGTTAATCCCTCCACGCTGTCCTTTACCGGCTGCACCACGGGCGAGACCTATACCAAGACCTTTACCGTGAGCGGTAACGACCTGCGTGGCAATGTGACGATTTCTTCGTCCAACACGTCGTTCACCGTTTCGCCTTCGACCCTGACCGCAGCTCAGGCCGAGGCTGGTGCAACCGTCACCGTTACCTTTAAACCCACCAACAGCGGCACACAGAATGCAACCATCACTGTCGCAAGCAGTGGCGCCGATAGCAAGACCGTGAGTGTGTCGGGTACGGCTACAACGACCCCTAAGATCACGGTTAATCCCACCTCGCTGAGTATGAGCACCACCGTGGGCACTCCTGTGACCCAGACATTCAACGTTACCGGTACCAACCTCACCGGCTCTGTTTATCTGACTTGCAGCGGCACGGGCTTCTCGATCAACAAGAGCAATATCACCAGGAGTGCTGCAGGCTCGGGTGTCGACATCACGGTGACCTATAATCCCACGTCGACGGGCACTCACACCGGTACTGTGACCTTGACCAGCACGGGTGCCGAAACGGTGACCGTCAGCCTGAATGGTACTGCAGTGGGAACGCCCACGATTACGGTTGATCCCGCTTCGCTCTCGTTCAACGCTACCGTTGGCGAGACGGTAACCAAGACCTTCACCGTCACGGGTAGCGACCTGACGGGTACGGTATATCTTGGCGTGACGGGCACCGGTTTCACCATCGACAAGTCCAGCATCACCAGGACTCAGGCTGCCAACGGCGCAACCGTTACCGTGACCTATAAGCCCACGACTGGTGGAACCCACACGGGTACCGTTACCCTGACGAGCACTGGCGCTCAGCAGGCTAATGTTTCGCTCACGGGCATTGCAACCACGACTCCCACTCTTGCCGCCAATCCCACTGCACTGAACTTCCAGACTACTGTGGGCACGCCGGTGACCAAGACATTCACCTTGAGTGCTGCCAACCTCGAGGGCAATGTGACGCTGGCTGTTGAGGGCGAGGAATTCGCCATCGACAAGACCAGCATCATTCCCAGCGCTGCCAACAATTCTGTCATCAATGTAACCTATACGCCGACGGCATTTGGCACCCACACCGGTACCGTGACCATCACCAGCCCCAACGCTCCGACAGTCACTGTCGCTCTGAATGGTCAGGCCGATCTCGTGAAGTTTGCTCCCGTGATGCTGCCCGCTAATGAAAATGGTATCAACCTGACTCAGTTCCGTGCCGACTGGACCGACCAGACCCTTGAGGAGAACGTGGAAAGCTACACCCTCGAGGTATCGGCTAAGCCCGTTGCACCTCAGGTTGAGCTTCTCAGCACCGTTCTCGGAACAGACTTTACCGGCAGCTCAACCGGTTATTATGCCATCACATTGCCCGCTCCTTGGGGTGGTCTCAATGTGCGTGGTGGCTTGAACAAGGTC
>JAEEGJ010023889.1_pt1 | contig 12755 bp, 6 predicted proteins | sample 8958761 | NCBI WGS metagenome assembly JAEEGJ01 (sample SAMN16246546, study PRJNA631951) | gut metagenome | biome: gut microbiome; feature: rumen; material: RS-attached | host: Bos | place: Iran: Karaj | collected 2018-10
CTGGTCACCCTCCTCGGCGGCAAAGCCTACGTCGAATGGCGTCCGCGCGGCCAGTACATCGGTACCGAGCCTTACAGCAAATGGACCAAACCCTCCTGCGTCCTGATGAACGAAGATTGCTACTCCGACGCCTCCGGCTTCCCGTTCGCCTACAAGACCCTCGGCATCGGCAAACTCATCGGCATGCCCGTCCCCGGCACGATGACGGCCGTCTGGTGGGAGACCCAGATCCATCCGCAGATCGTCTTCGGCATCCCGCAGGTCGGCGGCTGGGTCCCTGAAAAGCAACGCTACATGGAGAACCTCCAGCTCGAGCCCGACATCCGCGTCACCAACGACCCCGCCTCCCGCCTCCAAGGCCAGGACAAGCAGCTCGAAGCCGCCGTCCAGGAAATGCTGAAGACGGTAGGGAAGTAGAATGCTTTTTTGACGGAAAATCCGGCCAAATCTGCCTTAGACGTGGATTTGGCCGGGTTTTGTGTACAAAAAAACCAAAAAAAAACACTATTTTTGCGACTGGAAAAACGGCGATTCCGGCTGCAATGAGACGAAGGTTACACAACATTCTGATTATTATAGCATTAGGGTCTCTCTCCCTTGGTGGGCATTCTTGTGTGCAGCCGCTCGAGTTTCGTGAAACGACAGGTCCTTCCATTTGGTTCAACCTTTTTATCCCGGTCTCTGAGACCATTCCCACCAAAGCGGGAACAGGAAATGTTTCCGCGACCGATGCCGAATCGACGCTTTATGACGTCCAAGTCTGGGCTATTCTCCATAAAGACACACCCTCGGATAGCGATCCGGTCGTAGGCTACAGCGAGGCCTCATCCATCAATGTCCTGGCCCCTTCCCGGGAGGAGCCTTACCGGATGACGATGACCTTGCCGTCTTCGTTCCTCGATATGGATCCGGAAAAGCTCAAGCTCGATTTCTATGCTTTGGCCAACTGGCGTCCGATTTCTGTGGAGAAACCGCAGGCCATGACCCGTGGTGAGTTGGAAAATCAGATGACTTTCGGACCAGGCGGCACACTCACAACACCTTCTCCCGCCAGTTTCGGCGCTGACGACCGGACGGTGATTGTTCCCTCGTTCGGACTTCCTTTTTCGGCAATCTACAAGGGGGAAGACGGCAAAGGCTTCGATGTCAGTTACGTTGTGAATGCGCCTTCGAGTGAGGAACTCATCCGCAAGATGCCGATCATCATGCTTCACCGGGCCGTGTCGCGACTGCGTTTCATCGTGGTCCGCCCCACCGGATCGGCCGGGATGCAGATTACCCGGATCGAGCTGGACAAGAATATGATACCCGATCGGGAATTTGTCTTTCCGAAGACAATGACAGTCATCGGAACAGGCGGTACCTATGAGACAATCGCCCTTCCTGGCGGGGTAACTTACAACGCTGCCGCCAGCCGGATCAAGAGTGCGGATACTCCGCTGCTGACCGACAGCCAGATTTTCGAGTATGCCAATCCTTTGGACCTTCGCAGTGACAGTCATCCCGATATGACGGCGCAGCAATACTATGACTACATCAACGGACAAGTCCCCGACGTTGTGGAAGGTACTGCCGTAGCATCCAAGATCACGACCTATCTGCGCGAGAGCGACAAGGCACTCTCGGGTCGGATCTACTACAAATGGGTAGAATCCGGCGAAGAGTTGTCGAAGCCTTTCTCTATGGAGTTGGACCCGTCCGTTTCGGGCTGGAACAACTTCCACCGCAATCACGACTGGCTGGTGTATGCTTATTTCCCGGACAACGACAAGGAGCTCGAGCTGACCGTCAAGGTTCTGCCGTGGGATAAGAAATATCTGTCCGTCGATTCTTCGAATCAGATCAACGTCGATTCGGAGAGCCGCTTCAAGGTGGATGCCCAAAGTGCAGAGGTGGTGCAGACCGGGGTGGACAACTATGACGTGCGGATATTGCCCGGTAAGTCTGCCAAAGGGTATGTTGTCATTTATGGCCCGCGGGGGGGGCAGTTGGTGATCCAACCTGCTCCGGGCGGCACCAATCCTTCGGCCTTCCGGATAACACCCCAGATCCAGAATATCGATCCGGCCGTAAACGGCGGTCGCATTGACATAGAAGTAGACCGGAACCCTGATGCACAAGGTGATTTGTCGGGAAGCTCCATCACGCTGTCATTCTCCGTGAAACTGGGCGACCGGATGATCAATGCCGACAGTGAACTGGTCGATCAGGTCTATCGTTTCGTGCTACAATGAGAAAGCGTTTTCTTTTCATCCTAAGTCTGGCCGGACTGCTGCTTTCCGGCTGCGTTCAGGAGCTTCCGCCCCTGGAGCGCCGCGGGATTGAACTGAAAGTCTGCTGCGACGACCCCGTTCGCACGAAGGCCGGGACTGACGGCCCTGAAAACGGTGTCACCAGTTACAATGAGAACAAGATTTCCTGGGTCGACTTTTTCTTCTATACCGGCGAGAATCCCTCCGGAGATGCCGTGTGTCATGTCCGCAAGGAGTCGGGTCAGGAAATGGAAGACACTTTCCGGATTGAAATAGCAGGCTACGATGAACGTCGGCTCTTCCCTTCGCCGTCCAGCAGGATGACGGTATTCGTCGTGGTCAATTATCCTGAAGGCGCCGCTCCCCTTGTTGCGGAAGGCGGCAGTATGGCCGGTACCTCGCTGGTGGAACTGGGGCAGAAACTCGTCCGAACGGATTTTGTCTCTCCGACCGATCACAAGCAGCCCCGATTCCTGATGAGCGGCACGGCTGTCCTTGGGCACGCTGGCGAGGGAGCGGAACTGGTCTGTACGGGAACCGTAGAGGTGACGCGTTTTGCCTGCAAGATGACCGTGTCGGTGAAGGTGGAAGATGTGGTAAAGCTCTATCACGACGAGGCACATACCTATTATGAAGAGTGGCGCCCCATGCTCGAAGGCATGAAGATCTATCTGGTGGACGGCGTCCGTACCGTAAAGTTGAGCGGAGAAGACGATGAGCCTGCTGACGACGCCTTCTTCTCGTATCGCTCCAACCAGATGCCCTTTGTCTGGAAAAACGCCCAGGACGGGAGCTTGATGCCGTATCTGCCCAAAACCGGTCTGTACTACAATACCTTCCCCATGTATATGTACCCGCAGCAGTGGGAATATGGTCAGAGTACCGGCCCCAGCCGGGAGCCTTATCTCAAACTGGTGCTCCCCTGGTCGCGGAGCGAAGCGTGCGATTTCCCTTCCACGCAACGCGAATACTATTATAAAATCGTGCTGCCGGACGAGAAGATTGCGCACCATTTCATCCGGAACAACTGGTACCATCTCGACATCGACGTGGGAATTCTGGGCTCGCAGGCCGAAGAGACGGCTGTGTCGATCTATCCTTGTTCGTGCTATATAGCCGATTGGCAGGATAAAGACCATTTGATCAAGCAGGCAGAGATCGGGAAGGCGCGCTACCTTTCGGTAGAACGCGACACCGTGGAGATCCGCAATATCGATGAAATCAGTATTCCGTATCTTTCCAGCCATCCGGTAACCATCAAGCCGGGTTCGCTGCGGGTAACACGCCGCTATTATGGCACCAAGACATCGGGTTCTGCGCTGGGCGGAACGATCCGCAAGGCAGGAGCCAACAATCCCGATCACTTTCCGGAAGGTACGTATTATGTGGAATATGCCGCTGACGAGAGCTGGCTGTCAACCGCGGCGTCAGGCATGCTGATCAACTACCACCATGCACTCATAGGCGATTTTTCTGATCCGAACTTGGACTTTTCTCCTTATCACGTGACCTTTACCGTGGTTCATGAAGATCTGGCTAGCGTGGCCGATACGCCCTTCCAACGCACGCTGACCATTCTCCAGTATCCGCCCGTCTATATCGAAGCGATCCGGAATTCCGACAATACGGTGCAAAAAGGCACCGGACACGCAAGGCACTATACTTCGGACCATTGGGGCTATGTCTATGTGGACGGGGGAAGGTTTATCCGGACAGATTATTACTATCCGCCAAATTCGGCAGATCCGTTCTACACATTGACCACCGATTGGGAGAAGCGGGAATACCAGTGGCGTACGGTCTATTATTCGGGAGGCAGCCGTGATATTTTCAAGATCAACGTCACGGTGCTTTCGGAAGACTCCGAGCTGGTCATCGGCGATCCGCGTACCGACGAGATTGACAACCTGGGCTATCATAGTGATTTTGTATTTGATTGGGTCTCCGACCGACAGGATGGCTTCGCGGTGGCTCCCGCCCTATATGGTAGTTCTCCGCGCCGGCTTTCTTATTATTATCCGACTGAAGAGTCGGAGCGGACGCGTTACATGCTGGCACCCAGTTACCGGATCTCCTCAAAATTCAGTGGGATAGAATACGGTGATGGTTATTTCAGCGACATTACCTATGAATTTGCCAAGTATCGTTGTGCAGGCTTCCAGGAAGATGGTTTCCCGGCCGGCCGCTGGCGTCTTCCCACCCAGGGTGAGATTCTGTTTATCGCCCAGCTGTCGGCAAACGATGACATCGGAGAGTTGTTCTCTTTCGGAGGAATCTATTGGTCTGCCCATGGGGCAGTAAAGGTGAACCGTGGATCTGTGACGATGATGCCGAACGCAACGAAGGGTTTGCTCCGATGTGTCTATGATGCGTGGTACTGGGGAGACGAACAGCAGGAAGACCGGGATCAATTTATCTGGGGGGACAAGGAACGATGAAAAAGATAGTATGGTTCTGGATGTTTACCCTGATGGCATTGGGCTGCGTTCGTACGCTTCCTGAGCCGGAAGTCCGCACAGAGATTCCGTTCCCGGAAGGGGAGCGGGTAGAGGTATCTTTTACAGTGACCGGGGCGGGGCTGACGCCTGCAACCCGTGCGCTTGGTGAGGAGGGCATCCATACAATGCATCTGGCTGTATTCGGCAGTTCGGGCTATCTGAAAGAATATGTCAAAGCGACCAACCTGACCGAATATCAGCAAGACGGTCGCACCTGCTATCGTTTTGGTGTTTCGCTCACGCTTTCGGAGAGCCCCCGTACCATTCATTTCATCGGAAACGGCCCCGCCTCGCTGCCGTTCGGCGATGCAAAGGCGATCCTTCCGAACCTGATGACCGAGATTGATGGACATGCTTATTGGCAGATGGTCAGTCTGGAAAACGGTATTCGGGCCTATGCTTACGACGGAAGCGGTTCGTTCAGTTATGTGGATGATTCTGGGGTGCGGAGGGATGTGGCGGTGACGTCGCTTGCAAACTATATCCGGATGGAGGGGTCTTCCTACGTCTATCTGGCGGATTCCGGCGTCGAGGTAAAGGTTGATCCGGGCGATTATATCCGGAAAGACGGGACAAAGGTTACCAATGGAACGGGTTATATGATCGACTTGCCCACGTCTGCTGCGCTGAACAACGTTCCCATGGTCCGCAACTGTGCGAAGATTGTCATCTCTGCTGCAGCGGATGCCAACCTTACACCCATCAGCTTTGCTACCGTCAATGTTCCGAGGCGGGGCACCGTGGTTCCTTTCTGCGCAGCAATAGCATCGGGATTTGTTCCGGACTATCTGGAAAAAGACTACAGCGATCTGCGCGACATGGGATATCTGGGCAACCTTCCGGCAGGAACGCCTTTTTCGGGGATTGATGCAGCCTCCATTCCGAGCGCGAGTGATTTTGAGAACTGCACGGGAGGTGTCGTCCCGGCCCCGACGGAGACTTCGCCGGGCGGATCGATCTACGTGTATGAGCGACCGGTTCCAACCCGGGAACTGCCCCCGACGTCGGTCATCGTGTATGGCACCTATGTCAACGAGGAAGATGATGTGCACAGCGGCAAGAATTACTACTACAAGATCGATCTCTATGAATCCGATACGGAGGCGGGTACTTCCAACTACTATCCTTTGTATCGGAATTTCAAGTACCAGATCAACTTGCGGAAGATCCGTTCCCGGGGCTTCGACGATCCGCTTTCCGCCGCCATGTCGATCGGCAGTGCCGAAGTGTCGGCCGATATCTCGGCCAGCCATCTGCCGGATATTTCCGATGGTGTGGCCCGTCTGGTCATTCAGCCATGGATGTCCCAAACCTTTACCAGGAAGCAGACGGACAACCGGCAGTTGCACGCCTTTTATTTCACGGATGTCTATTCCCAGAATCCCGACATGACAGAGGGCTCGGTTACGGTGGAGGCGCTCCCCGGAATGGACGACATCATCACCGCCGTGTCCATCAGCGGTGCATCGGATGGCTCTGACGGTAATCCCATCGGATGCCGCACCATTACTTTTTCGACCTGTGACGTGGAGGATGGCAGTATGTCCCGCTCACAGCAAATCCGGATATCCGGTTTGGATGAAAACACGCACAGCACGCGACTCTACCGGGACATCACCATCACCATACAACCCCGCCAGCCTATGGAAGTCCGTTGCGGGCAGTCTGAAGTACCCGGTGAAAAGGGTCAAAGCCAGTGGCTTACGATTTCCATCCCTGATCATCTTGCGGAGTCTATGTTCCCGCTCGATTTCACCATCGAGCCGGAAGACATGACACTCACGCCCGACAATACCATACCAGACAACAACTTGCCCGTTGTTTCAGCGCCGTCCATCTCGGAACATGAGGGTTATACCGGAAAACCGACAAATACCTTCCAGTTCGTCCGTACGCTGACATGGGAAGAGTATAGCGCTCTGGATACACGGCTCGATGACGATGGTTTTACCTGGCGAGAACTCAAATGCTGGTTCCGGACCACACGCGAGGAGAATGCCACGACCATTTGGGTCGCGAACGAGTTCTTCTTCAAGGGGTCGGACCAGTTCACCAATGAATTGCCCAACCATTTCAAGAATCTGGCGATCACTTCTTCGCTTCGCCGTGGGGGAGGCCAGACCGTCCCGATTCACTTTGAGGTGGCCAAGAACCCTCGTTTCCCCATCATCACTTTTACGGTAACGGGTATGACTCCTGCTTTTGAAGGAGCTACCGAGATTGCGCCAGGGACTTATCGATACGAGACTGTCACGCGTTCCCAGGACTGGATATTCATCACGACCGCCGACAATGCGGAAGGAAATGTCTCCCTGACCCTTACGGCTGATGATTATGCCGACGGGTCTGTGGTGTCCCGGCATTTTTCCGATTTTGGTTTCGTGGACGGCAAGAATGTGGTCCACGGAATGGTCAACAGTCTCGGCAACAAGGATATCCGTTTCGGATATTGTGATGAAACCGAGCAGTATGCAGCAGTTTCACTGGTTGGCGACCGTGTCCTGGAGTTGCTGACTCCGCAGGGTATTTCCTTCCCCTGGACACCTACGGGCCCGTATAGTGAGCAAGGAGATGTCAACTACCACGAAATCAACTTAAAGACTCGTTCCGACTCGGATGAATCCATCGTATTTGTGCTTTCTGCACCGGGTTATGTGGAAGAGAGTGTCCGTGCTGACCGCTTCAAGGGAGACATCCGGAATTGGAAGGATAATGCCTATACAACAACTTTCAGTCTGACTGCCGAAGGAAACAGACAATTCAACGTGACGTTGAACGAAGCGCAATGCAGTGTCTCTCTCGATGGCTATACGATGGCGATTACAAGCAGAAAGACCGACGATCAGTTGTTCTATGTTGAAATGACATTTGCCGATGGCGCAGCACCCGCTTCTGCTACGGTTCAGGAAGGGAGTGGCGACAATTACCATCGTTTCCCCGGCAAACAGAACTGCTATGTATGGTCGGTTTCTCCCGCTCAGGGTAGTACGATAACTTTCACCCCGGCAGTTCCCGGCGGCTCGATTACGATACATAGTCTCGTCTTCAAGACTTTCAAGCCGGCCAATTAATATAGGTAGGAAGAAAGTCGAACTATGCTTTCCGTACAATAATCTAACGGAAGCCCTTCGAAATGAAGGAGAAAAAAGTTAAAAAAATGTTGATATTTGACAAAAAAGCTGTAATTTTGCTTTCTGTTAGTAAAAGTGCCTAATTGGGCGCTACTATTATTTTTTTGGTAATGAAAGCATTACGGTTTAAATGGATGATGGTGGTCCTCTTGGTTGGGCTGACCGGGACTACTTTGCGTGCACAAGACAGTGAAATTATTTTCGAACGCACCGTGGGCGATGAGGTTATGACGGTCGCCGTCCAGCGTGAAGCGCCGGTGATCCTCCGGCAGCACCCGGTGCACGGTTTCGCCCTCCGCAACAACCTGGCCTACGACGCCATCGGCACCCCCAACCTCGGCATCGAAATTCCCCTGAGCGACAACGTGAGCATCGGCGGAAGTTTCGGCTTCAAGAACTGGGACCGCATCCTCTTCTGGGACAAAAACCAGGACAACCCGGCCAAGTGGCGCAACATGGTCATCATGCCGGAGTTCCGCTACTATCCCGCCTTCATCGGTTCCGGCCACTTCTTCGGTGCAGACCTTATGTATATGCACTACAATGCCGGCGGCCTGAAGATTCCCTTCTACAAAGACCTGCAGGACCATCGCGTCCAGGGCAACATGTACGGCATGGGCCTCTTCTACGGCTACTCCTGGTGGATCGGCCGTCGCTGGCGCTTCGAGGCTGAAATCGGTCTCTCGGGTGGCTGGCGCAGCGAGCGCGTTTTCGAATGCGCCTGGTGCGGAAAGGACCTGGGTACCAACAAGGGCATGGTCCTCATCCCGAAAGTCGGCCTGAACTTCGTCTACACGATGGGTAAAATCGCTAAAGATGAGTAGATTGCGGCCCGCAATAATTTGAAAGATAGAAGCAATAATCAATAACATCACTTTTAACAAAACCATGAAAAAGTTATTCTTTTTTCTGAGTGCGATTGCACTCCTTGGACTCACCGCCGCCTGCGTGGAGCAGGCTGAAGTGAATCCGAACTATGATGCGGCCTCCAATTCTGTGAAGACGGCGTTCACGATCAACGTCGCTACGCAGGTGCAGACCAAAGCCAGCGATGCAACCGCTCAAGTTAATGGTAAATTCCGCGGCATGGATGACATGAAACTGTTCGTCGTGAAGGACAATCCTTCTTCCGAAAGCGCAGAATTCATGAGGGAATACCGTTATGATCTCGGCTCCCTTGATGTCGATGCGATCACGGCTTCCCAGTCGAGCAAGTTCTATGACATCACCATCCCCACCGGTGTCAACAATATGGTGTTCTATGCCAAGGCTACGGATAACAAGGAGCCGCGCGAAGGCAAGATCTATTACAGCGTAGGTGTGAAGAAAGACGAAACGCACTTCGACATCTGGCCGGTCCTCGGTACTGAATACGTGGAAGGGGAAGGCGTAAACGTTGATCTGGATGGGTTTATTGATGGCGCATATACGCTCCAGGATATTCTCAACGTAATTATCAAAACCGAAGGTTGGGCTGAGTTCGCTGCAGAAGACGAAGACAACGTCCTTTCGCAGATTTATCAGAATATGGTCGGTATCGGTGACGCCGAAAACACCAACGGTTCCGGTTTTGCCGTTCAGGGCATGATTCAGGATATCTATGATGCCTGCCAGGGTGTTATCAATGGTAAGTATCCGCCCATGGCTTCCGATGAATCCAAGGCTCTCGCAGCTGACATCGTCGAGAATATCTTGGCGTTGCCGTTTATTGATGTTACGGATAACAACGAAGTGACTTTAAAGAACGGCCTTGCCGACTTCCCTTGCAACCTGGGTCTTCCCAGCGGAATCGCTCAGTTGGGTTATGAAGGTGGAAGTTTCTATTATTTAGGTCTTGAAAAGGGCACGAACCTGATGGGCACAGCCAGTACCACGCTGCCCGAGAAGATTGCTTACCCTGTCGAACTGTGCTACTGGGTCAGTTCTCCGCTCCGCGTGAATGAGGCGGAAGTCGCCGAGAGCGACTATCCGAGCACGGTCACGACCTGGGCCGCCGACAACTGGGGCGGCACCTGGGAGAAGAACGGTACGGTCAAGGCCAGCACGCACTCCGTGGCCCTGCAGAACAACATCCAGTACGGTACCGCCCTGCTGAAGACCTCGATCAAATTCGACGAAGCCACCCTCAAGGACAACCGCAAGGCTATCATGGAAGAGCGCAAGATGAATGAGGAAGACATGGAGATCACGCTGGGCAAAGACAGCTACTTCACCCTCTCAGGTATCCTCGTGGGCGGCCAGCCCAACAAGGTCTCCTGGACCTGGGCACCTCAGGGCCAGACCGACTTCAGCTACGTGATCTATGATAACTTCCTGGAGAACGGCAACCCCGTCGATCTCCCGACCGATACCAAGACGACGGTCGGCCCGTTCAACACGTTGGTGTTCGACAACCTGAAGTTCGGTGCCGATACGAAAGACCAGGAGCCGATCTATATCGCTCTAGAACTGCAGAACCACGCTGGCGTCGATTTCTGGGGCCGTGATAACATCGTCCGCGACGGTGCCACGTTCTATCTGCTCGCCGAACTCGACGTGAATGGTCAGGATGTCGACGTGACCAAAGTCAAATATCCCGTCAATACCGACGGCAACGGCCTCCGCTTCCCTCCGTTCAAGGCAGACGGCTCGAACGACCAGGTCATCCGTGCCTTCATGCAGGACTTCGCTACGGACGTGACCGTCACCATCGGTCCGGATGCCCTCAAGAATGCCTATTCGACGGTTCCGGACCTCCGCGAGGTTGAGATGTGCTTCGGCCTGAGCGTCGACCTCGAATGGTCCGCCGGCCCGGTCTTCGACCTGAAGCTCGGTGTCCCTACGAACAATAACGATAACACCGGCACTGCCGGCAACTAATCGATCCTCATTTCATTACCCTTTCTTATGAAAAGAGGCTTTTTCGGAATGGTTTTGAGGCGGTCACTGACCGTCGTCGCGGCCATGGCCGGCCTGGCAGGGGCTCTTGCCCTGCCGGGCGGCTGCGGCCTGATCGACGAGGACCGCGTGGACTGCCCGGAAGAGATCACCCTGACGTACTCGCTCGACCTTATCACGAATAAGGACGAGGAGATGGACCAGAAACTTGGCAAGGAGAAAGACCTGCCGCTCCGTCTAGCACTGGAAGACTACCTGAAAGGGATCTTCGTAGACAAGGCCCACGACGTGGACCTTTCGTTCTACAACCTGCGTCAGGCCGGCGACCGGACGGAACGCATCACCGAGATCATCGATGCCGGCAGGCGGGAATATGACATCCGCTTGGTAGCATCCGATTACCAGCATCTTGGCGTCGCAAACCTTTCCGGAAACGGCCCTGTCATTCTGTCGGATGACGAAAAAGCGGAAAATGCCGAATTAAAAGAAGACGCCCTTGCAGCGACGACCGTAGAATCACATCGCACAGGTATCTTTTCGGCCCGCAAGCGGATGCTGATCCGCAAGGACGAGAGCCAGCACTTCGACGCGCACCTGTACATGGCGAACGACGCTGCCGCGTTGATCCTGAACGTGGACTCGTGCGTGTTCCGGAGCATCCGCGCTGACTTCCAGGGCCTGGCCGATCGCTTCCGCATCAACGACAGCACGTATTTCTGGGACCGCCAGATCCACGTGGCCGCTGACCTGGTGGATGTGGAGCCGTATCTCCAGAGAGTATCGGGCAATGGCCCCTCTTACGTATGGGCCTACGACGAATACTGGGAGCTGTGGGAACGGACGCCGGTCATGCTGTGTGCAGTCGGCTTCCCGAGCAGGAACGTGGGCACGGCCGTCATCGGCACAACGCCGTACATCTGGGCGATCAACCTGTACGTGGAACTGATGGACGGCACGACGACACTGAGCCAGTTGTTCATCGGCGAGCCGCTTCCAGCAAGCCACCTGATGATCATCAAAGGCTGGTTGGATGCCGACGGCAGCTTCAAGTCCCGCCCCATGGTGCCGATCAATCCGGAACCTGATCCGGGTCCGGACGGTCCCCATCCTCCGACTCCGCCTACGCCTCCGGGCTGGGTCGATGCCGTGGTCGGCGTCGACGTGACCCTCAACTGGAAAGAAGGTGCAACCTTCGACCCCGTGCTGTAACGGACAAATTGCAGCAAGACAAAGAAAGAGAATTAACGAATACAACGACAGAACCGAATGCGTCGTATAACATATAGGATCATAGCGATCATGGCAACGGCCCTCCTGGCCCTCGCCACGAGCGGATGCGTGGACCCGCTCGACGACTCGCTCAAACCCCAACCCGAAGAGCCCACGCTGACCTTCTGGATACGAGTCCCGGGGTCCATGGTGACCACCAAGGCCGAGACAGGCGATGTGGCAAGCATCAGCCCGGAATCCATGATATATGATGTCCAGGTATGGGCCTTCGCACATGGCGCTGCAGATACCGATCTGCCGTTGAACTATGTGGATAAGAACATCTCGGACAACCTCCCGTTCGAAAATACCACGCAAAAGAACTGGGATGACTCCTATAAGATCCAGATGCCCATGCCCAAGGAATTCGTCCTTGGAACCGATCCCCGCGTCGATTTCTACATCCTCGCCAACTGGCAGTCCATCTTTACGACGAAACCGTCGCAGATGACCCTGGCCGACGTTCGAGACATGGTCTTCGGCGCATCGACCGTTTCGAATGCTCCTTTTGGAACCGCCACCCCCACGACGGCAGTTCCTGCAAAAGGACTTCCGATATCGACGATTTACATGGGTGATGACGGGAACGGCGTAAGCCTCCAGTTCCTGCAAGACGCCTATAACGGCACGGGAGCCCCGCTTACCAACGAACTCTTCAAGAGTCAGCTTGGCGTCATCGAGCTCGAACGTGCCGTCGCGAAGATCCGCTTCGCTTTCGCGCGCACGAA
>JAEEGJ010023892.1_pt1 | contig 12754 bp, 11 predicted proteins | sample 8958761 | NCBI WGS metagenome assembly JAEEGJ01 (sample SAMN16246546, study PRJNA631951) | gut metagenome | biome: gut microbiome; feature: rumen; material: RS-attached | host: Bos | place: Iran: Karaj | collected 2018-10
CTCTCATCAGAGTCACGCCGTCCTTGAAGCCTGCCTTATACGCAGCTCTCATTTCAGCGGCGGCAGTCTCACTCTGCAAGTCACATAGCTTATGGAACATGATAATCTGCTCCTCGGTCAGCGACTCCTCGAACGGGATAGCGGTCTGCTCCCACTCATCAGAGAAGTGGTCTGTCTTGATAGCGCCGATACGGCTATTGTAGATCTCATCAATCATAGGGATACTTCCTTTCAGTCATTGCAGTTAGTGTGAATATCGGAAAAAACTGCTTAGGAATTATCCATAATGACTGTTCACAAAAGTCCGCAGCGGAGAAATCCGTGTTCTGCTCGGTTCTACGGCGAAAATGGGTACGGGTACTAACGTACAGAAACGGCTGATTGCCGTCCATGACCTCGATATACCGTGGCGACCAGCAGATTTGGAGCAGCGCGCCGGAAGAATCATCAGACAGGGCAATGAGAACAAGAATGTTCAGATTTTCCGTTATGTCACGAAGGGTACGTTCGATGCGTACAGCTATCAGACTTTGGAGAATAAGCAGAAGTTTATCTCTCAGATTATGACGAGCAAAACTCCGGCGAGAAAAGGCGAGTACACATATAGAACTATCTCAGGTTTTAATTGAAAGGTTGTGTAGAGTTTGGCTCTACACAGCCTTTCTTCTTACATAATACTGCTTGAAATCTGCCGTTGCCGTAGCAGTTACCACCTTGAAGCGGAACGTAATATCGACCTGCTGAGTGCGGTTTCCTCTGCCACCTTCGGGGGCGTGAACAGTGATCCTGTCAATAAGCTCGTGCATGATCTCAGGTGTAAGCTCCGTGAACTCCTCATATTTCTTGACGATGTTCACAAAACTCATTACATCGCTTTTCTTCTGTTCCTTGCGGTTGATCGTTTCGGAGAGCTTGGCGGCATCTGCTTTCAGTCGGCTCTGCTCCGTTTCATATCGTGCCGACATAGTTGCGAAACGCTCATCGGAGATTTTTCCCGAAACATTATCCTCATACAGCCTCTCAAACAGATCATCAAGCTCATTGATACGCTTCTCAGCTACTTTCAGGGCTTTCCTGGCTGTCTGCATCTCGCTATCCTGCGTTGTGGTATTCGTGTTCATTGCCCTGCGGACAAACTCGTCCTCGTTGTCCCTTACATACTGCACCAGCTTATTCAGCTCACCGAGGACAATTTCTGTCAGTACACAAGTCCTGATGTAATGGGCAGTGCATTCGTCTGAATCGTGTGCGTAAGTAGAACACATCATATGTTCCTGATTAGGTGTCATAGTCTGCGCCCTGCCGACATAGAGCGTATTTCCGCAATCCGCACAATAGACCATTCCTGCAAACGGACTTACAGTACCGCTTTTCTGCCTTCTTTTTTTATGGCTGCGAATCTCCTGTACCAAGTCGAAGTCGTGCTGAGAAATGATAGGCTCGTGAGTGTTTTCAGTGATAAGCCAGTTCTCTTTCGGATTTTCATACAGCTTCTTATTCTTGTAGGACTTACGATAGGTCTTGTAATTGACCGTGTGTCCGAGGTATTCCATTCGTTCGAGTATATGAACGACCGTTGCCATTCCCCAATGCTTTGTTTTAGCGTTCTGATTGCATACGTTCATACCTTTGGAACGGTAATATGCTGTCGGTGTCGGAATACCGTCCGCTGTCAAGATATTGGCAATCTGCGTCGGACCGTTGCCCTCAATGCAGAGCTGAAAAATTCTCCTTACCACAGCGGCAGCTTCTTCGTCAATTACCCATTGGTTCTTATCCGTTTCGGACTTCTTGTAGCCGTAAGGCGGGTGCGTTGCAAGTGGCTTGCCTGCCTGAGCCTTTGCTTTCTGGACGGCACGAATTTTCTTACTTGTATCACGAGCGTACCAGTCATTAAAAATATTTTTGAAAGCCATCAGCTCATTTTCGGATTTTAAGGTATCCACACCGTCATTGATCGCAATGTAGCGGACATCATAATCAGGGAATACCATTTCGATCAGCTCTCCTGTTTTCAGGTAGTCACGACCGAGCCTTGAAAGGTCTTTCGTAATCACGATACCGACCTTGCCGTCCTCAATGTCAGCCATCATTGCTTTGAAGCCGTCACGCTCAAATGTAGTTCCCGAAATGCCGTCATCCACATAAAACTTGGTGCTGCGGAAACCGTTGTCAGCGGCGAACTTTGAAAGGATCGCCTTCTGGTTGGTAATACTATTGCTTTCCCCATGAAGCATATCTTCCTGCGAGAGACGGCAATAGAGTGCTGTAATTTTGTCTGTCATTATTTCCTCACTTTCCGACAAAAAACAGCAGGCTATGATATACTCAGAAAGTCAGGAGTATCAAGCCTGCCGTTATCTGTTCACGCAGACTTTTCTATCTCACGGGCGATAAGCCGGTTGATAATATCTTCCAGACTTTCATCTGTATCTGAATTGAAACTGATCTTGACACGATAGGTTGTCAGACCGATACGATACTCCGAGTAGGAGCAGTCTACCTTCTCTTTCTCTACGGTAGTAGTTGTCTCTTTCAATTGTCTCCTTTCCGCCTGCGATCATCTATCTCTACACGCATAGCTGATGTTGCAGGGCGTTACTCCTGCACAATAACATTATAGCGCGCACCGCCGAGGTTTGTCCATTGGTATTGCGTCCAAACTTTTTGTCTCTGATTTGTGCGCGTAAGACACTGTTTCGGACGGTACGGCTACAATCGTTTTGTTGTCGGAATATATGTTACTCCGAGTAGGAATGATTACTTTCAGAAAAGCTCATCTGCTTGCCGTACTTCTCGGCAGAGCTATCGTCAGCCAGCTCACCGATCTGCTCATAGGTCATACCGCTTGCAGTCAGCTTACTGATAAGAGTATGCTCCGTTGTCACAGTATCGACAAGCTCCTGTCCTTCCAAGCCGTAAAGCTCAGAGAGCATATCGTAAGCGATCTGCTTGCTTTGCATAATGATCTTACGCTTACGTTCAAGGGCAGCTCTCACAGCCTTATCAGCGTTGTCAATCTTAGCCTGGTTGTCGTTCAGATTTCCACGCATTCATTTCACCTCACTTCATTTGGTATCGTAGGATACTCACATACCCCACGATAATATTATAGCGCGCATCGAAAGCGTTTGTCTATTCGCAGTGCGCATGAACTTTGAGTAAATTTTCAAAATTCCCCAGTGTAAAATGGCGGCACTCTTACAGCCAGTGACCACAGGAGAATAACGCTCTCCTACATATCAATACCAATATTTTCAGCCATTCGTTAAGTACCATCGAGATATTCTCCGTTATGCACAAACAGGCTATAAAAAATTCAGTAAAAGATTTCGCAGACTATGCTTAACGAAGCCGTGATTATTTTGGTAATAACTATTGAGAAGGATTTTCACCAGATTGCCGCACTCCCAGCACGATAACTGCGCCGTACCAGTTTAGAATATTGACACCGATGATGATTGAGAGCATCACGCAGGAGCGTGAGCGAGTATGACCGCCGACCAATGCGGCGGAGATGATAAGTCGCATAGCTCCAAATTCGCTGACGGAGCATCGAAAGCCTGCGAGATACAGAGATACAGCAGGCAGAAAACTGCGCGACAGCGCAACAAAAATAGCAAGCATTGTATTTTGCGCCGCACACGGACGAAAATACATCTGCTTGTTGGGGACACCCCAAGCCCCGAAATGACCGCACAGCGGTCATAGTTAATCGGCTTACGCCGAAATAGAGATAAAGGAGACACCACTATGGATACCGAAAAGAAAAGGCGTGGCAGACCACGCAAGCAGAAGTTTTTTGAAAACTCAGGCATGAGCTACGAGGGAGCTATCAACTACGCCCTGGACAAAGAGGTGCAGTCCGAGCTTGATGATACCCTTGCACACAAGTCTGAGGGCGAGCTTACCGATGATGAACGCAAGTACCTGAAACGTAAGAAAGAAAAGAAGTCCTACACGCTCAATGTACGCTTCACGGAATCCGAAATGCAGGATATACTTGCGAAGTGCGAACAGTACGGGTACAAAAACAAAACGGAATATATCCGTGACTGCGTTCGTGCGAGGGTTGACCTTACTCCCGACAGCGGTGGACTTGCCGAGGTCAACAAGGCTATGAAACGCATCGGCACGAACATCAATCAGATAGCTGTCCGCCTGCACAGCACAGGCAACTTTTACGCAGATGATATGACCGAAATAAAGAAAGGAGTCGGAGAGATTTGGCGGTTACTTCTATCCATAGCATCAAAGCAACAATCGGCGCGGCAATCGCTTACATCACAGACGGAGATAAGACCGTCAACGGCGTATATGTCAGTTCTTATGCTTGCAGAGCCGACAGTGCAGGGGCAAGCGAAGATTTCCGAGCTGTCCGAGACAGAGGAACAGGGCGAACAACAATCCTTGCATACCACCTGATACAGAGCTTTGCTCCCGGTGAAGTTACACCTGAACAGGCTATGCAGATCGGTGAAGAACTTTGTGACCGCTATCTTAAAGGTGATTATCAGTATGTGCTTGCCGTTCACAGCGACCGCCAGCATATCCATACACACATCATTTTCAACAATACCAATCTGTATAACGGACTGAGCTTCACCACTGAGCATAATCAGGGTAAAAAGACAGAACGTGCGTGGGCAGAACTCAGGCAATTATCGGACGAGATATGCACCGAACACGGCATATCTGTTATCTCCGAACCTGAAAAAGGACATGGGGTATCTCACTTTGAGAGGGATATGCAGAAAGAGGGCAAGTCGTGGAAAGAAAAGCTCCGTGTCTGTATTGCAGAGGTCATGCTTTACAGCCATGACTTCAAGGACTTTCTTGAAAAGTGCAGTGAGTGCGGTATTGAATATGTGTATAAGCCGAGCAATAAGGTCAAGTTGAAATTCAGACTATCAGGTGACGGTCAACAGAAGTTTACAAGAGCCGACACTCTGGGCGCAGACTTCACCCCCGAACGTATCACCGAGCAGATAGCAGAGATACAAGAAAAGCTGTCAGCGGCGAATGTCACTCCCGATATGCTTATCGAACCGCCGAAGCCTGTTGTTGTTCCCAAGCCTGAGCCGAAGCCGACACAGACAGTCACCACACCGATAAAGCCGAAACAATCTGCCGAGCCTGAAACTATCACGGAAACGAGTGAAACCGCAAAGAGAAAAGCTGCGGCGGAACAGGTTGAGAAGTTCTTTGCAGCCCGACGAGCAAGACGGCAGGCACAGCTTGATATGCTTAACGCATCTTCTGCAAAGCCCACCGAGCCGAAACCTGAACTGCCTACCCCGACACCACAGCCAACGCCTACGGAAAGTAAAGCACCTGAAAAGAAAGAAGATGTATGGGCAGAGATCAGGGGTATGCGTGATTGCGACAAGATGATCGCTGACCTTGAAGCTGGCGGAATCACATCGCTTGATGATCTCAAGGGCTTCTTCTGGAATTTAAAGCACCCTGATGACCACACGGACGAGCTTGCCGAGCTTGACAAGAAGATTAGGGGCATTGATAAGCTCATCAATATGATGAAACAGCATTCTCAGAACTATGCTACATACAAGGAGTATCAGGAGCGTTCTGCATTTACACAAAAGAGTTTCCGCAAGAAGAATGCTGCCGCTATCGACGCATTTGAAGAAGCCGACAAATATATTGCCGAGCATATCAAGCCTTATTACATCAAGGGCAAGCCACCGAAACTGAGCGACCTACAGGCGATGTCTGCCAAGCTGAAAAAGAAATACAATGCTCTGGTGCCTGAGCATAATGCTTTCCTCAGAAGAAAGGCGGCGGCATCGCAGTACTCTCGTCAGGTACGAAAGTATCTTGACGATCAGCGTCAGCAGGAGCGTAACAGGCAGTATCAGGAGAGAAAACGCTCTCAGCAGAGGAAGAAAGACACCCTTGAATGATAACAGGCTCTCTGCCGAACGGAGATGCCCCTCAGAGCCGTCCGTGATGATTATGGGGGAAAGCTCTGTACCATGAAACCGCAAACGCTCCCTGAGCGTTCAGAGAGCGTTTTGCAACATAAGGCATATTACACCGGGGATTATCATTCTGTTGCTGCGCCCTGCACAAAGATTATTACAGTTTCCGTGCAGAGCTGGACTCCTGCCGTCTTGTGATATATAATATAGCTACAATAAATATCACGGAGGTGCGATATGTTACATTATCCCGAATTGGCAATGCCTCGAAGCCGTACCGTCACGACCGTCTGCAACGGCAGGCGTGAGGTTTGGAATGACTACGAAGAAGCGAAGGCGTGTTTCCTTGAAATGATGATGACTACCGATGGAGAGGAGCGTGACCGAGCAGAGTGTGTTTTCATCCAGCTCATTCACGGTTTGTCGGAGTGTTCGGACGAAGATGAATAAAAACAGCGGAGAGCTTTGCAACGGCAAGGCTCTTTTGCTTCGCCATGAGATGAACGGAAAAGCCCCACATTGTCATTCACCTTTATGAAACGAAAAACGCGCCAATGAGAAAAGCGCCCTCTCTGAAAGTTCAGAGAGAACGCCATACAGTTAGGGCTATTGTTATAGCATCTATCAATTACAGTGAAATATGGTAGGACTCTATATTTCAACCAACTAAAGTTAATCAAAGCAGTGAGGAAATACGAGCATACTCGTTATTAATCTGTTGCTTTAATGACTCAACATTATCGAAAACTTCCTGAACAGTTGAGCCTATTTTGTCTTGATCAGCTTTACTAGGATAAGAAATACGATATTTTTTAAGTCTAGTGTCATTGATAGACTTCTTGTTAGTTCCTCTTGCCAGTCGCTGAACGATTTCTTTTCTTCGAGAATTGAAATACGCATAATAGTATTTTAAATTCGTTTTTTGAGGATTTTTGGGAGTGAGTATATAGCATAGGTCACTTGTAATGAACTTTCCATTTACATAATGAACCTTTCCAAGAGAACCTCCGGCACCAAAAACAAAGATTAATGCTTCGCATTCGTGTGAATATTCATTATGTGTTAACCAAGTGTCCGAAGCAGTAATAAAATCAAATTCTCCCTCCTCACGCTTAGAGCTTTGCAAACTGCCTTTTTCAACGTAAAAAATATCTCCAATAGATTTAACAGGAGCCGGATCTTCCAAATAAAAACTATAAGGGTGAAAATCCAAGCATTCATCTATATCATCATTAGAGATTATCTTTCCCATAAGACCATCAGGCTTTTCTTCTTTTCCATCAAGGAAGGCTCTGAATTTATTTATGTCTGTAAGACACTTCGGCAAATCATCTTTGTCAGGTGTAGGTAATCTGCCTTCTCCCTTTTCATAACCATCCTGTTCAATCATACAAGTGTATATATCGCCTCTGTTACGATATTTATGATCAAAGAAAAGGATAAGTGTGCTAACTCCCGAATAAGGCTTAAATACATATTGATGTAATCCAACAACAGCGTATAAGCCGCTTTTAATCATCATTTTTCTTAATTCTGTATAAGCCTTTTGGTTGTTTGCGATAATTCCTTCAGGAACGATGAAAGCTCCTCTACCATTTCTAGTCATATGTTCCATTATGTATTCAGAAAACAACACCTCAGCCTTTTTTGAGGAAATTGAAAATCTACTATGAGGAGTTATACCGCCTTTAGGGGTAAAGAATGGAGGATTAGCTAGAATAATGTCGTATTTATCGTCCCACTTCTCATCGAACGTTAGCGTGTCATATTCAACAATATTAGGGCTAGTACATCCATGTAAATACATATTCATATCGGAAATACGAACCATTGACGGCTCTATATCGTAACCAATCAAATTATTAAGTATAGAATTCTTCTCCTCATAAGTCATATCATTATTGTTGCTTGTTATATGTTTGAAAGCTGAAATTAAGAAACCGCCTGTTCCACAGGCTGGATCAAGGATTGTTTCGTCCTTTTGCGGGTCAACAACATCAACCATAAAATTAATGATATGACGAGGAGTTCTAAATTGTCCCAGCTCGCCCTGAGAGCCAAGAATACTCAATAAGTATTCATAGCCATCACCAAGTATTTCACTGTCTCCATAGTTTAACTTGTCAATTTCTTTCAAGAAGAGCGTTAATACTTCAGGGTCACGATACGGAACAGTTGCGTTTTTGAATATCTCCTTAAACGTGCGTGGAAGTGACGGATGAAGATAGAATTTTTCAAGTGCTTCAATATAAAGATTCATTCGGTTCTGAGAACTAACCGATTTCTTCATAATTTCACGCCAACTATACTTTTCAAAGTCGCCTACAAAATAATTTACAACGCCACCCAATTCAAGGGATTCTTGATCAATATCATCCATAAATTTATACAGCATTGCAAGCGTTATCTGTTCGACCTGGGTGTTAGGTGCTGGTAATTTACCAACCAATATATCTCTCGCACTATCGATTATTCTTTTTGTTTCTGAATTAAGCATTTTTCCACCTAGTTTGAATACCTTTCACAATTAATATCATTTACCGCCACATAATCAACCATATAATCCAAAAGTCGTTTTCCTTTTATTCTAACATCTTTAGTTGCTCTGACATCTGCTGCCAACGGCGAGTTTATTAGCACTTGCAACTGGCGATCCCTTATTGCTTTTCTAATACTTGAATCTGTCAAGAAAGCGTTAAACAACGTATGTATACTAGAGATATTAGATGAACAATCTGCAATATCCGTTTGATTTAACAGTTGGAAATTGCTGAATTCATCATCTATCAATTCCTGCTTACATTTAAATCTATCAATGTACCCCATTAAGTATTGAACCAGTTCTCTCATCGTGAGCCGTCTATCCAAGCCTAAAGCCCTTTCAAGCTTACTGATTGTAAAGAATTCTGTCGGTTTATCAAATATGTTGGTACGCAGATAGTGTTCTAACTGTTCTTCATCGCCTTGACTTATTATATCTTGTGCAACAGAGTCGCTTGCTACTTTATTCTCGAACGATTGATAGAACTTACGATCTATCTTCATCCCTTCTGCTCCAACCAACTCTTCATCGTATGTTTTAAGAGTATCCACTGTTTCTGAAATATATGTTGAAATATCAGTAGTGTCTATAAAATCGCTCTCGCCAGTAGAGCTAGAGCTTTTTTCTTTAGGCAGTGCTATTTTTTCATCATAATTAAAGTCATCCTCAAAGTAATCGCATACTGCAAAGAAGTCAAACAGTTTAAATGTTTCCTTTTTTATAGCAGTTTTTTCATACTTAAATGTGTATGTCCGAGTTCCTCTTCCTTTCATCTGAATGAAATCAGCAGGAGAAAAAACAGGTCTAAAGAAGCATAGATTTAGAATATCAGAGCAATCATATCCAGTTGTCATCATTCCTACAGTAACAGCGACTCTTGTTTTACTTGAATCATAATCCACAAGCCATCCTGTTTTACCATTAAGATTGTTATTAGCAAAATTAATTGTCATTTGCTGAGCATTTTCGATATTTGAAGTAATTTGAACAGCAAAATCAGAATTGTACTTTCCCGGAAACATTTTTTCAGCATAAGCGTTAAGTATCTCAGTTATTTTACGAGCGTGAGCTATATTAACGCAGAAAATAATGGTTTTGCCAATCTCATTACTGATAGGATCACGGAGGGCATTCTTCATAAATGTATAGCAGAATAGGTTGTTGGTGCTATCTGAAAAGAATGATTTTTCGTATGACCTTAAATCAAAGGCTTTGGTTGCTTTGCCACTAACTTTGAAGTCAGCTTCGTCATTGTCAATATTAAGAACAAATCCTTCATTTGATAATAGCTTTGTTGTTATCTCACTTCTTGCATCTACTACAGTAGGATTAATTAGATATTCATCGTTTACCCCATCAAGTAATGTATAGCTGAATGTAGCTGTTCCGCTGTCGCAGCCGAAAATGTGATATGTATCAAGTAAAATACGTTTTTCAATTTCTCTAGGATCATCAATATCGAAATCAATTCCCTTAAGATAGTTCTTTGGAGTTGCAGTAAGACCTAATTTGTATCCCATAAAGTATTCAAATACAGCCCTGTTTGAAGCTCCAAGCGAACGGTGTGCTTCATCTGAAATAATCAAATCAAAATCAGATGGGGAAAAAAGTCTTTGATATTTGTTATTTGTGGAAAAAGACTGAATTGTAGTAATAACAACATCTGCTGAGTTCCAATCATCTTTATGATTTTTATAAATCACAGATATTATTCCATCTTTAGCTAAATATCTTCTGAAATCTTTTAGTGCCTGGTTTTCTAATTCTAACCTATCAACAAAGAACAGAACACGATTCGCCACTTCGCTACAAATAAAGAGTTTAATAATAGCGGCAGCCGTTAATGTTTTGCCTGTTCCTGTTGCCATTTCAAAAAGAAATCGTGTTTTTCCTTCCTTTACTGCAGCTTGAATACTTTTTACAGCATTAAGCTGATAGTAGCGCATCACTTTTAAGTTTCTGCTCATACAGTAATCAAATAATACGTCATCATTTCCTGATTTATAGGCAGAGGTGTTTTCTAAACCGGGTTCTTGTGATTTTGCTATATAGTATTTGTCAACAATAGCATCAATTAAGACTTGTGGCGATGCATTAAGCGCTTTATTATTTACTAATGATTCATATGTCGGAAAGACAGTTATTATTTCAGGATTGCCCTTGCTAAGATTCCAAAAGAAATGAATTTCGCCATTTGATAGTATAATATATTTAGCACGTAATGACAAAGCGTATTCTCTGGCTTGTTCCTTTCCGTCTAGCGGATGCTTTTGAGATCTTTTTGCTTCTAACACTAACAGTGGGGTAGAATTATCATCAAGTAATAGATAGTCAACAAAACCGTTTTTTACCTTTTGATAGTCTTCACCCAAAGAATCTAAAGCCTGCTGAGTTATTTTAACATTGGGTTCAAGTTGGATATTAGCTTTTCCTTCTTCTGAATCAAAAAAGCGCCATCCAGCATCAATTAACAGTTGATTTATTATTATTCTAGCTTTCGCTTCCTTATCTTTCAAAATGATCATCTCCTAAAAACTTCAAGTTGCGACTGGACGATCTATAATCTCTTATATTATAGCACAAAAAGCACAATTAGTCAATTGGCAAACGGTAATATTTCTATGTTTTAACCGAGGAAAACCTAAAATGTAAGAGCAGAGTAACTATCTAACATCTATGTTTTATATCTTATAACAACAAGAGCCTTACTCTCCGTGATAGGAGTGTAAAGCTCTTTTCATAGCCTGCCTGTTTGTCTTTCGATTTGGTGAGATACTTCTTTATGGAGCATCACCGAAATGTGAAGATGTGGACCAGCAGGCACTTACATACTCGGAGATCAAGGCACTCTGTACGGGAGATGAACGAATCAAAGAAAAGCTCATGCTTGAAAATGACGTAAAGGAACTGAGGGTTCTCGCAGCAGAGCATAGAAACACGGTGTTTGAGATGGAGGACAGGGTTGCTCGTTTCCCTGAACAGGAACAGAGATTGACTGCGATCCTCAACGATCTGCATACTGACCGTGAAGCACTCCGTAAGCTCCCGATTGATCCTGAGAGAAAACTGCCCGTATTCAAGATCACCATTGGTGAAACAGAATGCACCGACAGGAAAGAAGCAGCAAAGGCTCTTGAAGATGCTGTACTGGCTATAAAGTACGCTGATACGCCTGTTAAGGTTGGCTCGTTCCAGGGCTTTGACCTGACAGTTACAGTCAACAGCAATATGATGGGCGGTGGTATGTCGGCTTGCCTGAAAGGTGCCGCTTCACATACTACGAAGCTGATCGAGAGTTTTGCCCATAACCTGAACCGCCTTGAAGCTGCCCTCTACAACATTGACGGCAGAATAGAGCGTACTCAGGCTGATCTTGCAAAGCTCAGGCTTGACCATGAAGAAGCCAAAAAGATCGTAGCAGAGCCGTTCCCGCAGCAGGAGGAGCTTGATAGCAAAGAGGAAAGGCTGAAAGTCCTGACCGATGAGCTGAATCAGGCGGCTATTGAAGCCAAAAAGAACGCTCCTAAGCGTGAAAAGACCTGTTACTTTGAAAGGGCGAAAATGAAGCGTGATGCGGCTCGACTTGCTAAAAAATCGAGAACTCCGAAGGAGAAGCCTAAGAGCAAGGATAAGAAGCAAGGAATTGAATAATCAACTTTGAATCCAATGGGTTCAAAGTTAAAGCGGAGGTAACAAATAATGTTCCTCCGCTTTTTATTAGCTGTAACGCTTTGTGATCTTTTCAGGCTTAGACTGTATATTAACTCTGTTAGCACAATATATAATCAGTTGCTCGATAGATGGCTTTTGCCCATTTACGGTCATGCAATGCCACTTTGCTTTGATTGCAGGATCATCACTTTCATACAGGTCATCTATAACAGCCTGTATTTCTCGCTTGACCTCCTCAACAGTTACACCGTTCTGCTCGGCAACAGTATTGAGAATACTTTCGATGTTTTCCATTCTTCATTTCCTCCGAATCAATAATCGTATAATAGAATTATAGCATACTTCATGCCGAAATTCTACGATTTTTCTGTAAACTAATCGTCGAAGAATGACGGAAAATGTCGAATAAAAGACTATGAAGCAACTGCCGATTATTGCAAAGACATTGCGATTTGAATTAGAGTGCGAAAATCTTCAATAAACGAATCATCAACACCCCAACTAATTCTTACGGCACTCTCGATTCGTTCAATGTCTAAATCCATTGCAGTTAATACATGGCTTGGCTTATAGCTATGTGAGTTGCAGGCAGAACCGT
>JAEEGJ010023893.1_pt1 | contig 12754 bp, 12 predicted proteins | sample 8958761 | NCBI WGS metagenome assembly JAEEGJ01 (sample SAMN16246546, study PRJNA631951) | gut metagenome | biome: gut microbiome; feature: rumen; material: RS-attached | host: Bos | place: Iran: Karaj | collected 2018-10
CGTCCCAGGTCTTGCCGATGGCGGTATAGTAGAGCTTGATCTTCGGCTCCGTGCCGGAGGGACGGAGAATGACCTTGCCCTGATCCCCCAGCTCCAGCGTGAAGACGTTGGAGGCCGGAAGTCCGGTCTCGCTCTGCTTGCCGCATTTCAGACAGGTGCGGATCCCGGTGAGGTAATCCACGGTTGCCGTGACCTTGCAGCCGCCGACCTCGTCGGGCGTATGCTCGCGGATATTCGCCATGAAGGCGCGGGAGATCTCGGGGGCGGTGATGCCCTGCAGCTCAATGCTCTGCACGTAGGCGGCGTAGCAGCCGAAGGTGCGATAGAGGGCGTCCGCATAGTCGGCCAGGTTCATGCCGTTCTCCTTGGCATAGGCGGCGGCCTCGCAGACCAGCATCGTGGCGACCACGGCGTCCTTGTCGCGGGCATAGATGCCCTTGAGATAGCCGCAGCTCTCCTCAAAGCCGAAGATGAACTTGTCCTCGTCGTGCGTGGCCTCCAGGCGGAGGATCTCGCCGCCGATATACTTGAAGCCGGTCAGCACGTTCTTCGTCGTGACGTCGTAGGCGGCGGCAATCGTATCGGCCAGGGGCGTGGAGACGATGGACTTGACGATCTCGGCGTCCTTCGGCAGATCGCCGCGCTCGGAACGGGTGCGCAGGATGTAATCCAGCAGGACGCAGCCGAGCTCGTTGCCGCTGAGCTTGCGGAAGCCGCCCTCGACGGGAACGGCGATCGCGGTGCGGTCGGCGTCGGGGTCGGTGCCCACGATCAGATCGGGATGGACCTCGTTTGCGACCCTGTAGCTCTCGTTCAGCGCAGCGTCAGTCTCCGGATTGGGGTAGGGGCAGGTGGTGAAATCGCCGTCGGGCTCGGCCTGCGCCGCAACCATCGTATACTTCACGCCGATGCGGCGGAAAAGCTCCTGCACCGGGCGGCGGCCCGTGCCGCACAGGGGAGTGTAGACGACGTTTAAGCCGGAGGTGCGGACGCGTTCGAGGTTCAGCCCCTCCTGCATCACGCGGTCAATGTAGGCGTTCCAGAGCGATTCCGGGATGTTCTCGATCAGGCCCTCGGTTTTCAGCCCGTCGAAGGTCTTCTTCGGAAGCACGAAGTAAGGAGTGGCCTGAATTTCGCGGTAGACGATAGCGGCAGGCTCGTCGGTCATCTGGCAGCCGTCCTCGCCGTAGCATTTGATGCCGTTGTACTGTCCGGCATTGTGGGAGGCCGTGACCATGATGCCGCAGCCGCAGCCGAGCTCGCGGACGGCGTAAGAGAGCATCGGCGTGGGAGCCAGCTCGTGATAGATGTGGACGCGGATGCCGGTCTCCGCCAGGGCGACGGCGCAGATCTCGGCGTAGCTGCGGGAGTTGTGGCGGCTGTCATAGCCGATGGCGCAGGATTTGGGCAGGTCGGTCCCGTTGAGCCACTTGGCGATGCCCTGTGCGGTGCGGCGCACCGTGAACTCATTGAGACGGTTGCAGCCGAGGCCCATAATGCCCCGGATGCCAGCGGTTCCAAAGGTCAGCTCCGCACCGAAGCAGCCCTTGAGCGCGGTTTCGTTGCCTTCCATGGCGGAGAGCTCGTCCCGATAGGATACGGGGGCGTGTGCAAGCCACAGACGGTATTGCTCCTGATAATCCATAGCTCCTCCTATTTTCTGATGTGTGAATTCGGCGGGGAATCAGTCCTCTTCTTCGATGACGGCGGGGGCAGCCTTGCTTTGAGCGGCGACCAGATTGTTGAACTGTGCGCGGGCAGTGCGGACCCGATCCAGCGTCTCGCGGATCGAGGCCTCGTTCTGGGACAGGGCTTCGCTGATGGAGGCCTCGGTGCGGCCCAGCGCGTCGTCCACGTATTCAAAGGTGACGCCCTTGAGATCCTTGATCTTGGCCTGCGCCTTCTCGATCATGCCGTTGGCCTCGATCTGGGCCTGACGGTAGATTTCGTTGTCGGAGACCATCTGGCGGGCCTGGGCCTGCGCCTGCTTGAGGATGTTTTCCGCCTCGCGCTTGGCGTTGTTGATGACCTCGCCCCGGGATTCCACGATGGTGCGGGCCTGCTTGAGCTCGCCGGGAAGCTGATTGCTGATCTCATCCAGCAGATCCAGCACCTTGTCGCGCTCGACCATGCACTTGTCGCCGCTCAGGGGGACGCTTCTGGCATCCTGAATCATCTCGTACAGGGTGCTGATGACTTCTTCGATTCCGCGTTCGTTCATGAATGTTTCCTCCTGTTATTGTCCGTCGAAGGAAGCAGCCGCCCGGTAGACCGAGATCATCGTCTTGCCGTAGCGGTAGTCCTTTGCGTGACGAATCCCGCCGTAAGCGGGGTCCAAACCTTTCTCAACTGGTTTTTCGCATACTATTATACCACCAGTTTTCAAGATGTCAATTTCAGAAATCTGTTTCAGAGCGTTTTCCAGGAAATTTTCCCGGTAGGGCGGGTCCAGAAGGATGATGCTGAACCGCCTCCCGCAGCGGCGCAGATATTCCTGATAATCCGCCCGGATCACCTCGGCCCGGTCGGCGAGCTTCGTGCGCTCCAGATTCTCCCGGATGACTGCCAGGGCCTCCGGGCTCCGGTCCACGATCACGGCGTGACTTGCGCCGCGGCTGAGCGCCTCGATGGCGAGCTGACCGCTGCCGCCGAACAGGTCCAGGACCTCCGCGCCGGGGACGTCAAACTGCAAGATATTGAAGATCGCTTCCTTGACCCGGTCTGCGGTGGGCCGGGTGTCCAGTCCGTCCCGGCTCTTGAGCGGGATGGAGCGGGCGGTGCCTGCAACGACTCTCACGGTGTTTCCTCCTCCTTGGAATGAAAATGCTGATAGACGGCCATTGCTGCGTCCCGCGGCAGGACCTGCTGCAGCTCCGGAAGCGTCGCCTGCCCCACGGCGGAGACGGTCTTGAAGCGCTTGAGCAGGTCTGCGCGGCGCTTTTCCCCGATGCCGGGGATCTTGTCCAGACTGCTGCCCTGGACGCGCCGGCTGCGCAGCTTGCGGTGGTAGGTGATCGCAAACCGGTGGGTCTCCTCCTGAATGTTGCCGATCAGGGCGAAGACGCTCTGCTGGCCGGAGATGCCGATCTCGCGCCCGTCCGGCGTCACCATGGCGCGGGTCCGGTGCCGGTCGTCCTTGACCATGCCGTAGATCGGGATGTGAATGCCCATCGGCTCCAGCTCCTCCCGCACGGCCTCGGCGTGGGTCACGCCGCCGTCGATCAGCAGCAGATCCGGGGCGGTCTCAAAGCCCTTGTCGTCGGCCAGATAGTGGGTAAAGCGCCGCCGCAGCACCTGACGCATGGAGGCGTAGTCGTCCTGGTCGTCCAGCCCCTCCAGCTTGAAATGCTTGTAGGCGGATTTGAGCGGCTTGCCGTCCACGAAGGTGACCATGGAGGCGACGATGTCTGTCCCGGCAATGTTCGAGATGTCGTAGGACTCCATACGCCGGGGCTGGCGCTCCATGCCGAGCATCTGGCGCAGCAGCTCCACGGTTCCGCGCAGCTTTTCCTCCCGGCTGGTCACGCGCTCGGCCTCCTGGCGGGCGTTCTGCATCGCCAGACTCGACATACGCAGACCGTCTCCGCGCTGGGGCACGCGAATGCTGACGTGCTTGCCCAAATCCCGGAGCAGGAGCTGGGAAAACAGCTCCGCATCCTCGATCTCCATCGGCAGGAGGATCCGCTTCGGCGCGGCGTTCCGCGCCAGATAGTACTGCTTGACCAGACTGGAGACGGCCTCCGCGGGGTTGCCCGTGATCGGAACGATCTCATAGTCCTTTTCCATCAGATTGCCGTCGATATAGTGCAAAACGGCGAAGCAGCCCTTTGCCTCGGTCTCGTAGTAGCCGACGGCGTCGGTGTCCGCCATTCGCCCGGCCGTGACGAGCTGCTTCTGGCCCAGGGCCTCGATGGCGTTCATCCGGTCGCGGAGCTGGGCGGCGCGCTCAAATTCCAGGGCGTCGGAGGCCTGGAGCATCTGCTGGCGCAGCTCGTCCGCCACGCCCTTGTAATTGCCGCCCAACAGGCGCTCGACCTGCCGCATCCGCGCCCGGAATTCGGCCTGTCCCGGCGTGCCGCGGCACCAGCCGTCGCAGTTGCCCATCTGAAAATTGAGGCAGGGCCTGTCCTTGCCGACGTCCCGCGGGAACTGCCGCGGGCAGTCGGGGAGCTTGAAGGTCAGGCGCAGGGTGTCGATCACCTTCTGGGTCAGATACCGCCCGCCGTAGGGGCCGAAATACTTTGCGCCGTCCTCCCGGACCCCTTTGACCATCGTGATCTCGGGGTAGGGCTTTTCCGGATCCAGACGCAGATAGGGGTAGCCCTTGTCGTCCTTCAGCAGGATGTTGTACTTCGGCATATACCGCTTGATCAGGCTGCATTCCAGCACGAGGGCCTCAAACTCCGAGGCCGCGATGATGACGTCGAAGTGATCCACCTTCGAGACCATGAGCTTCGTCTTCGGCGTGTGCGTGGAGGATTCCAGAAAATACTGGCTGACCCGGTTGCGGAGCTTCTTGGCCTTGCCGACGTAGATGACCTCATTGGACTTGTCCTGCATCAGATACACGCCGGGACAGAGGGGGAGGGACTGAGCCTTCTCCTTCAATTCCGTTTTATTCATACGCTCGCCATCCCTTCCGACAGATAGAACTTGCCCCAAAGGTTCAGAAAACCTTTGGGGCATATAGCTTAGAACAGATCCTTCTCCAGCACGCTGCTCAGCGTTTTGACCGCTTCCGCCTCGTCGCTGCCATCGGCGGAAATCGTGACCTCGGTTCCGGTCACAACCGCCATGGAGAGCACGCCCAGCAGGCTCTTTGCGTTGATCCTGCGCTCGTCTGCTTCGATCCAGATATTGGACTTGAAATCGTTGGCCTTCTGAATGAAATATGTGGCCTGCTTGTTGTGCAGACCGGAAGCGCACCTGACAACTGTCTTCTCAGTGTACACGAGCTTCACCCCTTTAATGATGCCCTTCGGGCATCAAATTTATCAGGAACAATATACACATTAAGTACAGTTTTGTCAAGATAAAACTTTTATCCGCATTTTACGGCCATTTTGTGAAAAAACAACGGCATTTCCAAAAATCAAGGTTGACTTTTCGAGTGTTTTGGGATAATGTGTGTAAGGAAACCCTTGCGGCGCGTTGAGCTGCAGAGTATTGTGCCAACGGCACAGAAACGATTATGGAGAGGTCGAATACTATGTATCAAATACTGCACAAAAGAGAGTTGAATCCGACCGTGACGCAGATGGAGATCCTTGCGCCGCTGGTCGCAAAAAAAGCGAAACCCGGCCAATTCATCATTCTCCGCGTCAACGAAGAAGGTGAACGCATTCCGCTGACGGTTGCCGGAACCAACCCGGAAGAGGGCAGCGTGAAGATCATTTTCCAGATTGTCGGCGCGACGACCGCCCTGCTGAATTCCAAGAACGAGGGCGAATACATTCAGGACTTTGTCGGCCCGCTCGGCGTTCCCACCCACACCGAGGGCATCAAGAAGGTCTGCATCGTGGGCGGCGGCGTCGGCTGCGCCATCGCCATGCCCGTGGCCCAGGAGTTCCACCGCCTCGGCGCGGACGTTACCTCCATCATTGGCTTCCGCAGCAAGGATCTACTGATCCTGGAGGACGAGTTCCGGGCCTGTTCCGACCGTCTTGCGGTCATGACCGACGACGGCTCCTACGGCCGCCACGGCAACGTCACCGTTCCGCTGAAGGAAATGCTGGACGCCGGCGAGACCTTTGATATGATCATCACCATCGGCCCGCTGATCATGATGAAATTCGTCGTTCTCACGGCCAAGCCCTTCAACGTCCCCGTCACCGTCTCCATGAACCCCATCATGATCGACGGCACCGGTATGTGCGGCGGCTGCCGCCTGACCCTGATCCAGGACGGCAAGCGCGTCACCAAGTTCGCCTGCGTGGACGGTCCCGACTTCAACGGCTACGAGATCGACTTCGACGAGGCGATGTCCAGAGGACGGATGTACTTTGACTTCGAACGCCATGCCTACGAGGAAACCTGCAACCTTCTGAAAGGAGCGAAAGAATAATGTCCATCCATCATAAGAAGCACGAGATGCCCTCCCAGGAGGCCCAGGTCCGCGCCCACAATTTCCAGGAAGTCGCGCTGGGCTACACGCCTGAAATCGCTCTGGAGGAAGCCCACCGCTGCCTCAACTGCAAGGACCGTCCCTGCGTGAGCGGCTGCCCCGTCAACATCGCCATTCCCGATTTCATCGCCAAGATGCGCGAAGGCGACTTCGAGGGCGCTTATCAGATTATCACCAAGTCCTCCTCTCTGCCCGCCGTCTGCGGCCGCGTCTGCCCGCAGGAGACCCAGTGCGAGAGCAAGTGCAACCTCGGCCTGAAGTTTGAGCCCGTTGCCATCGGCCGCCTGGAGCGCTTCGTGGCCGACTGGCACAACGCCAACGTCCACCATCCCGCCGTCAAGCCCGCTTCCAACGGTCACAAGGTCGCCGTCGTCGGCGCCGGTCCCTCCGGCCTGACCTGCGCGGGCGATCTGGCCAAGAAGGGCTATCAGGTCTCCATCTTTGAAGCCCTGCACACCTCCGGCGGCGTTCTGGTCTACGGCATTCCCGAGTTCCGTCTGCCCAAGGACATCGTTGCCAAGGAGGTCGAGGGCCTCAAGCAGCTCGGCGTGGACGTCGAGACCAACGTGGTCATCGGCAAGACCCTGACCATCGACGAGCTCTTTGAGGACGGCTATGAGGCCGTGTTCGTCGGCTCCGGCGCCGGTCTGCCCAACTTCATGAACATCCCCGGCGAGGGCTACAAGGGCGTCTACTCCGCCAATGAGTTCCTGACCCGCTCCAACCTGATGAAGGCCTACAACAGCGATCCCGTCACCCCGATCATGAAGGGCGGCAAGGTCGCCGTCGTCGGCGGCGGCAACGTGGCGATGGACGCCGCGAGAACCGCCCTGCGTCTGGGCGCCGAGCACGTCTACATCGTCTACCGCCGCTCCATGGAGGAGCTGCCCGCCCGTAAGGAAGAGGTCGAGCACGCCATTGAGGAGGGCATCGACTTCCGCCTGCTCCAGAACCCGGTCGAGGTCCTGGGCTATGAGAATCCCGACGACCGCCGTGACCCCAGGAACGGCTTTGTCACCGGCCTGCGCTGCATCAAGATGGAGCTGGGCGAGCCCGACGCCAAGGGCCGCCGCCGTCCCGTTCCGATCCCCGGTTCCGAGTTCGTCCTGGACGTGGATACCGTGGTCATCGCCATCGGCACCAGCCCCAACCCGCTGATCAAGTCCACCACCAAGGGCCTTGAGGTCAACAACCACGGCGGCATCATCGTCAACGAAGACGGCTTGACCTCCCGCGAGGGCATTTACGCCGGCGGCGACGCCGTCACCGGCGCTGCTACCGTCATCTCCGCCATGGGCGCGGGCAAGCTCGCCGCCAAGGGCATTGACGAATACCTGTCCAAGAAATAACGACCGAATCAAATCGGGGCCGGCTCGCATGGAGCCGGCCCCGATTTCACGTGGGGTTTCCGTTTACTTCACGATTTGTCCCCAGAACAGCAGCTCCGGGTTTTCGCTGCCCTGCACGATGCAGAAGCTGAAGCCGTGATCCGCGCAGAACTCCTTCGGCTCCTCCGGATTGGGCATGCTGGTGTTTTTCATTACCATGCCAGTGGCCGCAGCGGCCTCCAGACCCTCCTCATAGATATGGACCTTGGTCTTCTGGATGATGTCGTCCACACAGAGAGCGTCGGTGAACATTTTGCCGAATTCCGCCTTGCTGCCGAACATCCTGTCGCAGCCCAGGGCGCGCAGGAAGCTGACAAGCTCGCCGTTTTCGAAGCTGGTCTCCAGGTCAAAGGTCGGTACCGTAACGTGGACCTTCGTGTAGTACGCCTGGCTGAGCTTCTGGGGGAGGTTGTCTGCGTCGCCGAGCACGAAGATCATCGAGACCCCGCCGACGAGCGGGATCGAGACGAGCTGGCAGCCCTCGTCCTCAAAATAGAGGTAGGAATCCGTATGCTCCATGTATTCCTTTTGTACCACCGTGCCGTCCACCGCGGTGAAGTCGCCGGCTCCCTTTGTTTGGAAGGGCTCCAGCCACCCGGATTTCAGATAGAGCGCGTTGACGAGGATCGCGTTGGAATCGGCGGCGTTGTTCAGGAGCTTGGGGATCAAGCCGTTCGTCTGCTCGTTGACCCAGTCGTTGACGGCCTGCGTCAGCTCTGCAGCCGGCGCGGAATCGGCCTCGGCGCGCAGGCTCTGGGAAACGGCATTCACGTAATCGGGCAGGAACGCACCGGGCAGGCTCTCGTTTCTCCAGATGGCGTTCACGACCCGGTAGGCGGAATCACTGTCGTTCTCCATCCAGGGGGAATTGAAAGCGCTTTCAAATTCGTCCACGCCTGCCAGCACGGTCTGATACCAGGCCTCAAGCTCCGCTACGCTGGAAAAGCCCAGCACGGCCAGAAGCTGATTCAGCGTCTCGCCCTCCGCGCCCTCTGCGGCCAGAGCCAGCGCGGCCTTGAAGGAGAGGGGAGAGACCGAGAAGTTCTCCTCCGCTTTTCCGTTTTCGCGCAGGAAGGCGATCAAATTGCTGTCAAAGGCGGTGAAGCCGAGCGGAGCGGCGTCCGGCTGAATGATGACCGGGGCCTTGCCGGAGGTCTCCGGCTCGCTCGCGTCTTCCGGCTTCGCCTGCGTGGTGTTCGGGGCGGCGGGGCTGTCCGTCCTTGCGCGGCAGCCTGCAAAGGCGGCGGTCAGCAGGGCCGCGGCGAGAAAGACGCAGATCCATTTTTTCATCATGGCGTAACCATCCTTTCGTGTTTGGATAAGGTTGATACAATTTAATTGATCTGTAGGATTAGACGAGGGGGCAGGGGAGAGGTTCCATGCTTTTTTCTGTTGTGTTTTTGCGGCTCCTGCGGTATAATGCAATCGGATTCGTATCATCGGACAGAAGGGAGAGAACGAAATGAAACAAATCACGCTTGGACGCACGGGCATCACCGTGCCGCAGAATGCGTTCGGCGCGCTTCCGATCCAGCGCGTCGATCTTCCGACGGCGGTCGGCCTGCTCCGACGCGCTTACGAGGGCGGCATGCGCTTTTTCGATACCGCCCGCGCCTACTCAGACAGCGAGGAGAAGGTCGGCGCGGCCTTTGCCGGCATGCGCGAAAAGGTATACATTGCCACGAAGACCCAGGCCAGGAACGCCGAAGATTTCTGGAAGGACCTCCACACCAGCCTGCGCATGCTCAATACCGACTATATCGACCTCTATCAGCTCCACTGCGTCCCGAAGTGCTTCCGCCCCGGCGACGGCTCCGGCCTTTATGAGGCGATGCTGGAAGCTAAGGCGCAGGGCCTGATCCGTCATATCGGCATCACGGCCCACCTGATCGGCGTCGCCGAGGAAATCGTTGCCAGCGGGCTCTACGAGACCCTGCAATTCCCGTTTTCCTATATCTCCTCCGAACGGGATATTGCTCTGGTCCGCGCCTGCGAAGCGGCAGGCATGGGCTTCATCGCCATGAAGGGTCTTGCGGGCGGCCTGCTCACCAACGCCGACGCCTGCATGGCCTTCGTCTCGCAGTTCGAGGCCCTGCCCATCTGGGGCGTCCAGCGCACCGAGGAGCTGGAGCAGTGGCTTTCGTTCTTCGAAAAAACGCCTGCAATGACCGACGACCTGCTTGCCGTCATCGAAGCCGATCAAAAGGCGCTCGCGGGCAACTTCTGCCGCGGCTGCGGCTACTGCGCGCCGTGCACCGTCGGCATCGTCATCAACCAATGCGCCAGAATGTCGCAGATGGTCCGCCGCGCCCCGTCCGCTGCCTGGCTTTCTCCGCACTGGCAGGCCGAGATGGAAAAGATCGACGATTGCGTGGACTGCGGCCTCTGCATGACCCGCTGCCCCTACGGACTGGAGATCCCGACCCTTCTGCGGAAAAACCTGGCCGACTACCGCTCCATTCTCAAGGGCGAAACAAAGCTCTGAACCGGATCCGCCGCCTCCATTCAAGCATAAAATCCCGCGATCTGCAAGCCTGAAAACAGGCTTTACAAAATATTTTCGTTTTTCCGAAAATAATGCTTGCATTTTCAAACCACCCGTGCTATAATACCAACGTTCGCAGGGAGCGCCCCTACGAACGGCAAATCTGGGGGTATAGCTCAGCTGGGAGAGCGCTTGAATGGCATTCAAGAGGTCAGCGGTTCGATCCCGCTTATCTCCACCAAAACATAGAGGACATCCGAAAGGATGTCCTCTATGTTTTGGTAAAGGTAGGTTTGGGGAGAATCGTCCGGTTCGATGGCCGAAGGCCACACGGAGGGCGAAGCCCGGAGTATCCCGCTTATCTCCACCACGAAAAAGTTCTGAAATCGCATGATTTCAGGGCTTTTTCTTTGCTATTCTCACGTTTGAGGTGGAGTCCTCTTTCCATTCAAGCGCTCTCCCAGCGCCTTTTCTAACTCTTGAAAGAAAAAGGTGTTTCTTGTACTGGATAATCTGCGGGTGCATCACTCGAAGGTCGTCACGGCGTGGTTAGATGAGCACAAAGCAGAGATTGAACTGTTTTTCCTCCCTCCCTATGCGCCGGAGTACAATCCGGACGAACTGCTCAACAGCGATATCAAGAGAAACGCCGGCGCGAAGCAATCGCCTCGCAGTCAGGCAGAGTTGGAGGCCAACGTCCAGAACCGCCTGGACTACCTTTCCGCTACCCCCGCACATGTCGCGGCGTTCTTCCGCGCACCACTTACCCGCTACGCTGCCTAAATTCAAGAATTTATTGGGGGAGCGATAATACTTCCTTTCCGACGCTTTCGCGTCTGTCGTGATGATGGCGGTTTTTAGGCCGAAATCTTTTCCTCTTTATGCTAAACGAGGATTATACTGAACTCCATTAAATTGTTTTTAAACATTTTAATGGAGTTCAGTATGAATTGATCAAAGCGGACCGGACCCTCCGCCTGGAGGACCCGGCCCGCTCTGTACTTCGGTTCGTACTCGTTTTGGAACGCGTTCACCGCCCCCGCGTCCAGTTCTTTGAAGCGGTAGTAGTCGCAGTCAAGGACCTCGGGATTCACGGCCAGCGCTGAACATCAGTGGAACAGCAGGAACATCAGCACGCTGCCCAGGGTGGCGGTGAGGCCCACACAGGCCTCGAAGGGGATCAGCTTCATCCGGTCCTTGATGGTCAGGTTCACGCTGCCGCCGGTGGCGTGGAAGAAGGAGCCGTGGGGCAGGGAGTCCACCACCGTGGCGCCCGCGTGGATCATGGCGCCGGCGCTGAGGGCGGGGACGCCGCTGGCGATCAGGGTTTCGGCGAAGGTCTGGGAGGCGATGGTGGCGCCGGCCGTGGTGGAGGCGGTGGCCCCGGCCATCAGAATACCGGCCAGAGGCGCCAGCACGAAGGCGGGCATCTTCAGAGTTTCCAGCAGGTCGATCATGTCGTACTGCAGGGCGGAGGCCTTGATGACCCCGGCGATGGTGCCGGTGCCGATCAGAAGGATGGACACGCCCACCACCTTGGACAGGCCGAACTCGGTGATCTTCACCACCTGCTTGAGCTGTCCGGTAACCAGCATGCAGATCAGACCGCCGGTGGGCAGGGCGATGAGGGGATCAATGGTAACGCCGGCGATGGGACGCAGGGCCAGCAGCACGATGACCACCAGGGGCCCCAAGATGGCGGGCAGGAAGCCGGGCAGCTTGGCGTCGGAGCTCTCAATGTCGCTCTGAGCCACGGCCAGGCCGTTCTTCTTCTTGCTCAGCAGGGTGGCCAGAAGGATGGTGACCACCAGGGCCAGCAGGGCAGGGACAATGTTCTTGAACATCAGGGAGGTCAGGTCCACGCCGAAGGCCTCGGAGGCGGCGATGGTGTTGGGGTTGGGGGAGACGATGTTGCCGGCCTTGCCGCCGCCGATCATGGCCAGCAGCAGGCTCTGCTTGGACAGGCCCGCCTTCTTGCCAATGGCCAGGGCAATGGGGGCCACGGTGATGACGGAGATGTCCACGAAGACGCCCACGGCGCAGATGATCATGGTGGCCAGGGCAATGGCCGCCAGGGCCAGCTTCTGGCCCATCTTGTCTACGATGGTTTCCGCAATCTTTTGGGCGGAGCCGGTCTTGATGAGGGCGCCCGCCAGCACGCCGGAGGTCATGATCCGCAGCACGGAGGACATCATGGAGGAGGCGCCGGAAACCATGGTATTTACGGTGGTCACCAGACCGCCGCCGCCGATGAGGCCGCCCACCAGGGCGCCCAGGATCAGGCTGTAGGCCGGATGGACCTTCAGGATAATGAGAACGATGGCCAGGGCCAGACCGATGATGGCGCCCAGGGTGGTAAATTCGTACATGAGGCAGCTCCTTTCTCACTTTGCCAGCCGCATGCCCGCCTGCAGGAAGCGGAACATCCGGACAGCGCCCAGGTAATACAGCTCTTCCGCCCGACCCAGGGCCTCCTCCAGAGGCATGGGGGCGTCCACGGTGGTCATCAGGGAGGCGATGCCGTGGTCAAAAATCTGGTCGGCGTTCCGGCCCAGGGAGCCGCTGAGGCCCACGGCCACCACGCCCTTGGCACGGGCCCGCTCGCCCACGCCCTGCATGACCTTGCCGAAGCAGCTCTGCCAGTCGGTGCGGCCCTCGCCGGTGACCACCAGATCGGTGCCCTCCAGGCGGCGGTCAAAGTCGATGAGATCCAGCACGGTGTCGATGCCGGACTTCATTTTGCCGCCGAAGAAAACC
>JAEEGJ010023898.1_pt1 | contig 12751 bp, 7 predicted proteins | sample 8958761 | NCBI WGS metagenome assembly JAEEGJ01 (sample SAMN16246546, study PRJNA631951) | gut metagenome | biome: gut microbiome; feature: rumen; material: RS-attached | host: Bos | place: Iran: Karaj | collected 2018-10
ACCTTCCGCACGGAACACGCCAAGCGCATCATCCGCCAATACCCTGACAGGAAGCTGTCTGACATCTATGTCGAGTCAGGCTTTGCCAACGAAACCTCCTTCTTCCGCACCTTCAAAGCCCTCACAGGCATGACCCCCAAGGAGTGGAAGGACAAGGGGATATAAATCTATATTCCATTACTTTTTTAAGAAAAACGACTAACAAAACACGTTCTGTTAGTCGAAAGTGTTGTTTTGTTAGTCGCCTTTCGAATTAATTTCCTATCTTTGTGCCAAAATAATCAAACAAAACCTAATTATGATGATTACAAAGACAACCCCCAAAGGATGGATGCTCACATTACTGAGCGCCCTTTTCCTGTTATCAGGCCTTACGGCTTCATGTTCAAAGGACGATAAAGATGACAAAGGTGGCGGAATTGCTCCAGACCCGAATATCCCTACGTTATCAGAAATCAAGTATGACCTCAGTCAGCAGGCTGTGATTATCCCAGAGGCTGTAACGAAACAGCTGATTAGTGTCGACACGTTAGGTCACAAACTAATCCTTCCTGCTTCTGCCGAGATGCCAGAAGTTGGACAATGCCTGATATTCAATACGCCTACCAAAGATCTGCCGGATGGTCTGCTGGCGAAGGTGAAGAGCGTAAAAGAGGGGGCAAATGGTTACGAGATCATCTATGAAGATGCCCAGCTGAAAGATGCTTTCAAGAATATCAGCATTCCCGAACAATACATACCACTGGGACAATATGTGGAACACGTCTATGACGCCGACGGTAAGGAAGTGAAGTTCTCCACTCGTGAAAAGACCCGCGCCAGTGGTGTTAAGTCATTTGAGATTATCTTGCCTGAGATTGGTTGGAAATTGGGCAAGGGGATAGAACTGACACCAAAAATGAGTATCGACCTGCTGATGCGATATGTGTTCATGTTTGGTGACTATGAACTGAGTTATGCTGGTGTAAAGTTCGATGCAGACATCACAGTGGGTGCTGACCTCAACAGCACGAAAGAGGAAGCAAAGCTCTTTGAGAAGAAATTCCATATCCTCACCATTGTCTGCGGTGCTATTCCTATTGGCCCCATCCTACTGACTCCTAGCATCGATGTACAGGGAGTCGTGAGAGCCGAAGGCAAGATTACGCTCGAGGCCTCAATCAGCTATGAACGGACGCTTCATGCTGGTATGGTCTATCAGAAAGGAGCTGGCATAAAGCCAACCTGTGAACTTGAACCAGAGGCGCCTGACGCCCTGAAGTTCACCTTCGGTCCCAAGTTCGAAGGCGGTATTGCCTATGGCCTTATCATGGGAGGCAACATTGGTGTTTTTGGAAAGACACTTCATGTCCGAAACCGTCTTACAGTCATGAAAAAAGAGACTATCAGTGGTAAAATCGACATGGCGGCCTTTACTGGGACCGGAGAAGACTGTTTGACACCTTTCACACTAGATGCTTCAGGAACTCAAGAAGCAGTTGACAACAATATTCTACGTACGCTCGATTATGCTCTTAAATGGAAATTCTCACAATTCGAAGACCTCATGTATAATCAGTCCATAGGCATTACTGTTGGCTGGGATTTAACTACACTGGGTGTTGATGTGGCTTCGACAACTATGCCGGAGATGAGCATCCCCATCTCATCGGTTCCCATCTGCCCGCAAGTAAAGATTGAGGAAAAGGACTTCTTGACCTCAGACGAAAATGATGTGACATTGAAGCTTCACCATACCAAAAAGAGCGTATTAGACGATATTACGGAGTTTCGGGCAGAATTCAAACGTGTAGGGGCAAAACCAGACGAAAGTCCTATCGTAAAGTACTTCGACTTCGATGACGAGAAACGCTCCCTGCTGGTGGCAGAAATCAAGGGTGCAGATGTCACCTCCACAGCCAATGCCACGCTCAATGGAGAAGACAACTACGACATCACCGTTTATATGAGCCTGCTGGGTCTGGACATCCCCATCTTCGAGGGAAAGGCAAATGTCAAAGACCTGCGAATTGACGCACAATCAATAGATTATAGCGCAGATATAGAGGCAACGGCTTCAGACGGGACAAAAGTCAGTGGTATCATAACATGGGGTGGAGTGAACGGATTTGTTATCGACAGGCTTGGCCAAGGCGAAAGATTTGAAAGTAAAGACATCGTGGTGACACCAATAGGTAACAAAGGGGAATTCCTGTGTACTGCAACATACAACAAGACATATGATGATGCTAGAGGAAAAACCATTAAGGAAAGTGCGACATTAGACCTCACTATCGACCAGCCGAAAAATGGGACTTACGGAATTGCCAAGAAATTGGTATTTAATTTTGTACAAGAGGTTTACTACCAGTATTATGACTTTACAGTAAAAATCAAGGAGAACGTAAATGCCACTGACATTCCAGTTTCATGGACAAGTGAAAGCGGGAGGTCGGTCGTCTGGAGCGGTGGTGCTGATGAAGGTGTGAAGATCATCGGCTATAGCCATTCAAGTGTTGTGGAACAGGATGGTGACATCAAGCAGAACCTCATCTTCAGCAAGCCGGACAAATACAAATTAAGGATTGGCGTTGAATTCCCAAAAGATTAAGAAAAAAGAATAAAACAGTATGATGATGATATCAAAGACAACAACCCACGGATGGATGCTCAGCCTGCTAAGTGCCCTTTTCCTGTTATCAGGCCTCACGGCTTGTGGTAGTTCAAGTGATGAAACAGATGGTGGAGGCGACTTCATCCAAGTACCAGGCAACGAAGGAGACACTTGGGTGAAGGATGATGACATTAAGGATGCAGACCTTGACCTGTTAGTAGAACTCGCTGTCAAGGCAGAGCGTATGCGTCAAGAGTTTGTCTTGATGCTCAGTAACGGCGGTGTGGGCGACAAGCCCTTCTGTGGCGTAGGTATCTATACTGATGCCGGTCCTACCATCAGACTCATGACGGAGATTCTGGAGAAGCAAGACGAATATCGTGAAGCTTTTGAGCGGCTTGACGGAACTGACATTTTAAAACCTACATGCACTCGTGGTAAGTTGAAAGACATGTGGGACATCATCACATGTGGAAAGACCGAGGCCGAGAGAGAAAAAGAGATTGTCCAGGAAGTCCTTACCGCTAACAATGTCTATGGCAATGCTGAAGCCCAAAAACAACTTTATGACTACTATTGTTAACAGGAGCCGGAAAGGGCAAAGAAGATTGGAGCCACTGACGCCAAAGACTTCTTCAACAAACTGAACAACGGTGATCTGAATGACTACATGCTCAACATCAGCCACATCTGGCGTGACAAGGGCATTGAGAAAGCCAACGAGACGGGCAATGCAGTGGGAGACTATGCTTATACTGCTTTTACAGGCAAAGCAGAATATTTGAACTCGGCCTATCGTGTAGGCGGTAAAGCAGCTGTGGCGGCAGGAAAGTTGTATTTCACAGCTGTTGACAATCTTGCAGGCGGATTCGGCTCCAAGATTATAGATTTCAGCGATGCCTTTCAGAATCAAATCACAAGGCTAAAGCTGATGAAGAAAACGCTTGAGGGCAAACCTGACTGGCAAGGATGGAATAGTTATCTTGTCGACAATCTAAAGGGTGATTTAAAGGATGCCATCACTGGAGCTATTGGCGATGACGACAGTTTCGGTAAAGACCTTGTAGATATGGTATCAGAAGAAATACTCGGTTGGATAGCTGAGCAGTGTACCAGCAATGACAATGGTGACGGCTCTGAGAAGTCCCAACAGAAGAAGGAAGAAGTGGCTAAGGTCGACGATATTGCCATTATCAATATCGAGACCGACTATGGCTCACAGGGCAAGATGGTCATCATCACAGACGAGTCAACGGGGAATTTCCACGTGGCTACGCCTAACGCCGACGGACGTCTGACCATATCAACCACTCCCGGCAATAAACTCATTACCATAATCAAGAATAATGGTGAGCGACTCACCAAGCAGATAAAAGCTGTGGCAGGAACGAACACCGTGACCTTCAAGACCGGAAAAGCGCCTTATATCGAAACTAATCCGCACTCGATTACCATCGACGGCGATGGCAGCAAGGAACTGGCATACGTGCTGACTAACTGCAAATATGTAAAGTATCGTCAGACCAGTGGCTCAGACTGGTGTAAGGTGGATATGAAAATCTATTATGGTAAATCCGGACAACTTACTCCAGAAAATTCCGTCCAGCTCACTGCCGAAGCAGATGCAAACAATGAAGATAAGGAACGAAATGCTACTATTGTACTCGAAGGTTACAACGACAACTCAAGTAATGCCAAACCCGTAGCAACCTACAATGTCAAGGTGACACAGGGCATCAATAATCTTGATGGGAAAATCTCCGTTTCGCCCTCAACTCTTAAATTCGATGCAAACGGAGGAGAGCAAAACGTTCAAGTAACTGTGGACAAGATGGAATACTTTGGAGGCTATGTTGAAGATGATAATGATACCTGGATTACCGTCAGCACAGCACCAAACACCCAACTCGTCATTAAGGTCTCAGCCAATAACACGGGCGAAAAACGCAGTGGTATTGTCTATGCATATGCTACAAATGTAACTAATCCGACTTATGATGATATCATTAAAACGCCCATCACTATTACTCAGGAAGCAACTAATAATGATGGGTTAAATGATTATGAATTAGACCATATTGACATCTCAACTACGCTCGGAGTGATAAGAGAAAATGACGGGTTTAAGACCTGGCATAATTGGGAAACACAAACATTCTATTTAGAAGACGTTAAGATGGAGCAAAGAGGTGAAAGTATGCATTTTGAGGCATATAAAAAATGGAAAGAATCTACAAGTGTAACCTGGGAAACCACATGCAAATTATCTTTCGACATAGAAAATATGGAAAGTAAAGATGGGGCTATTAATAATGTTGTTTGGGACTTTGACCATAATCCCGTTACAAATGAGGATTATGATTATGGCAGAACAACACTACATGTAGAGGCAACAGATCTTAAAGACCAAACAAGCTCAGGATCATTCAATGATGAAGGTTCCATAAAGTATAAAGGGCAACAATGGATTACTAGGAAATATGGTGGAAAAAATTATTCTCTAATTACATATGCATGGGAAGAATATCAGTGGTGGGATATTAATCTTAAAATTATAAATGAAAGTTACAAGTTAGATCCAGAGTATGAAGATAATAAAGTTTATATAGAACTAACTTTTAAGAAAAAATAAGAAACATTGTGAACCCATTATAACAAAGACGGTTCTTCCCTTACAAAGAGAGAGCCGTCCTTCAATAAAAATCAAAACGGAACCTCATTATGATGACAACAAAGACAACCCCCAAGGATGGATGCTCCGCTTGCTGAGCGCCCTGTTATTAGTAGCTTTTACGGCTTGTAGTTCAACCGAGGATTCTGCCGAAGGGACTTCAAATCCAATGCCTGAAGTTCCTGTTAATAAAGACGATTGGCAGACCATCCCAGCTTCTGGTGGAACTATCACGAAGGACAGTATCTCCATTGCATTCCCCAGTGGCACTTTTATGAGTGATTCAAAAGTGGCTATCACAGAAGTAAAAAAAGGGCTGAATAAATAATTATGTATTCACAAAGTTAGGTCATTAATCTTTTGGGGGCGGGCAGCGATGTCCGCCTCTTTTTGTCTTTCTGAAGTTTTTCGGGCGATTGTTTGGCGGTCTCACAGAAAATGGCTACCTTTGCAGTCAATAAAGACAACGACAGAATATGCCTCGCAAGACTGACGGAATAGAATTCGAACTGCATCCCGGTCCCCAGAAAGATAAGGACGGGAAACCGCTGCTCTATGCCAAACTGGCATCGAAGAAGAAACTCACCTTCGCGCAGCTGGAGAGTTACAGCATCAGCCATAAGCACATGGCAAAGGGCGAACTGGAGGCTTGTTTCACCAAATTCCTCAATTGCGCAGCCCTCTGGTTCCATGAAGGCTACCGAGTGGAGACGCCCATCGGTTCGTTTGCGCCGAAGCTGAAACTGACGGGAGAGCATACGGACCCCAAGACGGTGACGGGCCGCGACATCAGGTACGACGGTGTCGAGTTCATCCCCTCCAAGGACTTTATCAGAGAGGTCTGCTCCAACAGGCTGGGTTTCCGCTGCGTCGAGGGTCCTGTAGGCAACAGCCAGATGCACGATCCTAAGGCAATGGATGAGGCCCTGCGCCGCAGTCTCCAACAAGGCTTCACCACCGTCAAGATATTCAGGATCTGCAGCGGTCTGAAACGTGACTCCGCCCAGAAGTACCTCGACAGCCTGACGAAGGGCGACCATCCCCGTCTGCGCAGGGTAAAGAACGGCAAGTCGTATCTCTACTTCCCTATTCAGGAAGAATCCCCCGTTGAAAAATAGGTATCGACCCCGTGGTCGACATATACCGACCCAAGGCTCGACAATTGTCGGCCCCGGGGTCGGTATGTGTCGGGCCTAGGGTCGGTACGACTTTACACGGCAGTAACTACCAGTTTACTGCCTATGCCCTCCCAGTTTACTGCGTCCTTTCTCCCAAGAAAAAACGTTCAAAATCTCAGAGCCAACCACACATTCCTCCATACAGAAACATACCTTTTGCAAGAAAATCAACTTACAAAACACGTTTTGTTAGTATAAAGTGTCAAATTGTAAGTTGACTTCTCGTTTTTTCTCTTAACTTTGCAACATAGATTTAATCAACACATTAATTTCATATGAGAAGAAAACCAATTCACGAGGACAGATATCCTAGGTTCATAACCCACGGGACCTATCCCCCGTGGGGTCCCTACCTTTGAATCATCTTATCAATTAAACAATAAAAGTATGAAAAAAAATCTATTTACAACACTAATGGGTATTATAGCAATGACAGGTTTCATTGCGTGCTCTTCAAGTGGTGATGATGTCAATGATATCAACCACGATCTTGTAGCAGTACCCGACAATCAGAGTGATACATGGGTCGTAGACGACGATATCAAATCAGAGGATTTAGACCTTATGATAGATCTTGCTGTTAGAACAGAGTTCATGCGTTTGGAGTTAATCAAGATGCTTAGTAACAACTTTGAGGGCGACAAGCTGTTCTGTGGTGTGGGTCCCCAAACAAACGTCAAGCCCATCATTGACTGTTTCACAGACATGATGGTGAGAAAAGAAGAGTACATAGAAGCACTTGATAGACTTGACAAGACAGCCTTATTGAAACCAACCACACGTGGTGATTTGGGAAAAGCTAAAGAAATAATCTTTGCAGGAAGCGAAGAAGCGGAGAGAGAACAGGAGAAGGTGCAAAACATACTCCAGCAAATTGGCGCTTTCGGCAATGAAAAGGCCCAGCAACAGCTTTATGATTTCTATAAGGAAATGGAACCAAATAGAGCCAAAGAGATTGGGGCAAAGGATGCCAAGGATTTTTTCAACAAGTTGAATAAAGGTGAATTGAATGACTATATCTTGAATATCAATCATATTTGGCGTGACGGAGGTATCTTGGTGTCAGACCAGACGGACAATTATGTTGGTGATTATTCAAATCAAGCATTCACAGGTCATGCAGAATATCTCAACTCGGCCTACAGAGTAGGAAGCAAAGTGGCTGTGGCTGCTGGTGAACTCTATTTTGGCTTTGTTGACAAGATGGCGGGTGGCTATGGTGGAAAGATCATCGAGTTGGGTGATGGCATAAAAGATATAGTAGATAAGATAAAATGGCTTAAGAAGGCGGCAGCAGGGAAACCCAACTATCAGAATGTGAACACTTGGGTCGTTAACGATCTCGCAAGTGACCTTAAAGAGGCTCTCAGTAAAGCTCTTGGTGATGATAAGAACATTGGTAAAGAGTTGATAGAAATGATTGCCGGCGAAATTATCGACCATATAAAAGAGATGTGTGTTGCAGATAGTGCGGAGGAAGTCGAGGGTGATGAAACGACTGTAGCCAAGAAGCGGGATGAGATTGGCAAGAAGGAAAAAGAAGCAGTACTTGACATTGTGACTGACTTCAACTCTAAGGCAAAGCTTGTGATGATTACCGACGATGCCACAGGCGAAGTTATTGTTGTTTCGCCCAACAATCAAGGTCATGCTTTGTTGGCTTTAGACCCAGGCAGCAAAACCGTCACCGTCATCAATTCTAAAGGTGAGCGCCTCACCAAGCATATCATAGTTGAGGAAGGACTTAATACTGTGGATTTGCAGACCAAGAAATACAGCATCTACACCAACCCATTTGAGATCTCTATTGATAGCAAAGGCGGCGATGAATATGCCACCGTCGTGACCAACTGCAAATATGTCCAGCAGCGCATCACCAAGAAAGACGACTGGTGGAAATCAAAGATTGATATATCAGGGAAATATATCAGGCTGACTATCAATGCCGATCCTAACACAGAAGAAAAGTCGCGTAGCGGTTCACTTGTCCTTGAGGCTTATGACGACAATTCTGCTGATGCCAAGCCGGTAGCTACATATACCGTTAAGTTTACACAGGATGCAAATATGCCTAAGCCTCAAGGTTCCCTTAAGGTGAGTCCCACGACGCTCAGTTTCGATGCCAATGGTGGAACAAAGCGTATTGAGATGGAAACCGATGGTTATGAATATTATGGTGGTTTTGCAGATGATGACTGTGAATCATGGATCACCTGCACAACGTCTAACAATGGCGTGAACGTCACGGTTGCCGCCAACACTACAGGAAACAAGCGCACAGGCAACGTTTATGCCTTTGTCACCAATACGACGAACGCACAATCGTTGGATGATGTTACTTATGCGATAGTCAAGGTGACGCAGGAAGCTAATGCTGAAGAGCCAGAACAGCCAGAGGTTACGTATGAACTTGTGAGCGGAAGCGTCAGAATGTACTATGCTATCGCATGGAGGTGGGAGACGAATTTCAAACCTGGCGACGATGGCGTGACCATCACCCCGAACGGTAAGGGTGCTAAAGTGGTTATCAATCAAGAGGGAACGGATCTGACTCAAACGTGGCACTCTACCATATCCTTCGAGATTGATGACCTGGGCCTCAATGACAGCAATCAGGCAAAAATCAGCCACTTCAAGTTTGAATTGGAGAAGAATGTTATTCCGTATCAATATTATGATTTCCACATTGACAGTGGACACGAATTAATAAGAATGGAAGCGCCAGCACCAGAACCCTCATACATTGGAGGTCTTTGGTCATACTCCAAGGACGACCTATCTTATTATTCCAAGTCAACGATACATTATGACAGATGGAGGCTGGATCCGTACTCGGCTTATACTGAGCATACGGAAGAAAGTGAAACGAGCGAGGTAACAGATGGAAGTTATGTTTCCATCGGCCTGACAGTCAAAAAGAAATGATACAACTCACGGGGGCTAGTCCCGTGAGTTCTCATAAGATAGAACTTCAATCATATCCCTGCTGCTGATATTGACAGCGGGGATATTTTTGGAGGGGTGAGTGAGACGGGGAGGATATGAAAATGTGCATACGGAAATTTTCACAAGGAAGGACAAAATATTGATTATAACGTCACTCTCACAATTTATACACTAAATATCAAGTGTTTAAGTGGTGACGTTTAGTGTTTAAAACGTCACTATAACGTCACTTTTCGCTTAAAAATGCGAAATTACTTTACCCTTCCGATAGTATTTAGAGCTTTCATAAATGGATAAAGGATAGGAGTTTGCCATAGTTTATCCAACCTAAACTGTCAGTTTAGTTTAGCAAAACTAACAGTTTAAACTATATAAACTAATAGTCCAAGCTATTTGTGTGATTAACATACTACCTTGTTATCAGATGTTTAGAGTAGGTTTTCTTAAACTTTAAAGCGAATTAAGTCAAGAATTAATCAATTATGATATTAAAGTGACGTTATAAATAAGCTACCGTCACTACTTAACTGACTGGAATAATGTAATTTAATATAAAGTGACGACATATAGAAAAAAGGAAGCAATTTAAGAGAAAGCTATTTGATAGATTATCACATATTGATAATAAAATGTGACATTTGAAAAAAAACGTGTAGTATATATGAGTGCAATTCTGATAATAAGGCTATCAATCCCCGTCTGCACAGGGTGAAGAATGGCAAGCACACTTACTCCCTCACAGGAGCGTACTCTTTGCAGAAAATCGACTTACAAAACACGCTTTGTTAGTAAAAAAAAACGAATTGTTAGTCGATTATTCAAACTATTTTCGTATCTTTGTCCCCAAATAACCAAAAACGTAACAATATGAGAAGAAAATTATTACTATTCTTGGCGATGCTGGTATGGCCAATGACCATACTAGCCACCATTCCACCCGCACAGCCCGCTAAGAACTTTAAAGGTTTCGTGAAGAGATCTGCCACCCGTGCCGACGATAACAAGATGGGTGTTGTAACAGACTTGAAGTACGAGAAACTGCCCGACATGAAACGGGCCCGCTTGTGGCACCAGGTTTTCGCCACCAAAAACGGCCTAGTCGTTGTGGGCGGCCATACGACGGATTTCGTTCCCACTAAGACGGCGGAGGTCTATCAGGATGGCAAATGGCAGGAACTCAGTATCGGTTCTGCCCACGACGGGGGATTCTCCGTCATGCTGAACGATGGTCGCTGGATGATTGGCGGAGGCTTCTCCCAAGCTAATGGAGTGGGACAATCAAAGGATGTGGACATCTATGACCCTAAGACCAATACGTTTCAAACAGGCCCAAACTTGAGCAGTGCCCGTGCCTTGGCCAAGGCCATCAACACAAGCGGCAACATCTATGTCAGCGGCAACTGGTACACAGACGACAATACCATGGATTTCTACGACGGCTCTTCGTTTTCTGCCGTCGGCAACATGGACGGTCGCAGCAATCCCTACATGATGCAAGACAAAGATGGTAACATCCTGGCATTGGGAACAAAGAACACCTATGGCAACGATGTGGACCTCTATACGTACAGCGACGGTTCCAAGGGAATCGTGGCAGACCGTTATAATCCCTCTACTGGCAAAACCGACTACGCCGCCACCATCTTCTCTGTAGAGTACTTTCCCCTGCCACTACCTAATGAATTCCGTTCTTCCGATGCCCTTTTTACTTTCGCTGGCGAAAGATACTACGTGTTTTTGTGCATGGAACAGACTTCCGGCTATGACTACATTTACAAACTCTATCTCTATTGTATTGATGACGGGAATTATTACCAGTACAGTGATTTCCACATTCCGTCAACCCATCCTGAGACTGGCGAGAAAATCTCATACCGTGGTGGTGTGTATGTCAACGCGGCTAAAAAAGAACTCTACCTCATTGGCTCTTCTGCAAAATGGCAGGACGAGACCATCCATATCATCAGTTTCAATTACACAACCTCCGAATGGACGATTGCTTCAGCTTCTGGCTTCAGTTACGACCTGATGCAAGGCTCATGGACGCTGATGCCCGACGGGCGTTTAGCCTGTACAGGTGGGTATACCGACAGTAGCAGCCATCCTTCCAGCGAGGCATACCTCTTTACGCCTCCCACAGCTGGAGAGAGCAGTGGTGAGACGCCTGACCCACAGAAGAGCGGCAAGACCTTGGTCGTACTGACAAAGGATGGAGCCAAGACAGAGTTCTTGCTAGGCGACAAGCCCAAGGTGCTGTTCGAAGGCAAGAACCTACGAATCACCTCAACGAAGGCCGACGTCACCTACGCTCTGGCAGACATCCTCCGCTTCACCTACACGAACACCAATCCGACGGGCATCAATGAGATTGCTGAGATGGATGATCCTACGGAGGTCAGCTACCAAGACGGCACACTTGTGCTGAGTCAGCTGAAGGAAGGAGCCGTTGTGGGTGTCTATTCACTCGAAGGCAAACTCGTACAGCAGCTCCGTGCCGGCCATCGTGGCACCTACCGCCTCAGCCTCTCATCGCTCCCCAAGGGAGTATATATCGTCAAGGCAGATACCATCACCTATAAAATCATGAAGCGATGAAACGTTACACATTATTATATATATTAGCAGCAATGCTGACGGCATTCGTCACCCAGCCCGCCCAAGCACAAGCCGTGCAGGATGCACTTTACATCTATCGCAACGATGGAGGATTTAACGCGTTCTTCTTCGATGATATTGAGCGATTCGATTACAGCAACATCGACACCCTGGGCATCGAGCACGACGAAATGGTGGTGCAGGAAGTCTATGCGCTCGACTCCCTCTACCGCATTCCCCTCTCAGCCATCGACTCCATCGGGTTTGTCACGCCCGAAACCATTTTCAAGAAAGACGTGGCCCACACCTCTACGAGCGAGATGTGGAACTATGTCATCGCTAGCGACTCCTCCACCGTATTGCTTCTTGCGGACAACACCCCAAAGACGTTGATTCCCAAAGTGGGCGATAAAATAGTGACGACCGACAGTCGCGACTATCTGCCCGGCGGCTTCTATGGTCTTGTGAAGCGGGTCGACGATATTGCAGGGAGTACACTGGTGATCTGCGAGACGCCAGAACTGACGGATCTCTTCGACCAGTGGGTGTGCAAGGCCGCTTTGGTGGGTACCACAGAGTCCACAACCCGTGGTGCCACACGTTTCAGCGAGGAATCCTATGTAGACGAATGGGACCTGCCCTTCTACGGAAATGATTTCGACCTGAGGCAAATAGAAGGCATTTCCTATTCACTAAACGACAATTGGTCGCTTGAAGGTTCCGGAAGGCTTAAATATGGCATCGCCAACCACGTGTACATCCGTGTCT
>JAEEGJ010023900.1_pt1 | contig 12751 bp, 5 predicted proteins | sample 8958761 | NCBI WGS metagenome assembly JAEEGJ01 (sample SAMN16246546, study PRJNA631951) | gut metagenome | biome: gut microbiome; feature: rumen; material: RS-attached | host: Bos | place: Iran: Karaj | collected 2018-10
CGGTCACTTTGTTGTAGCCAATCAGGGTCAACGTTGCCATGCCGACATTCGCCAAAGGAGCGAAATCCAAAGTGACCATATTATTAACGATGTTGGCCGTGCTGATCACTTCGCCGTCCATCATCAGGGTGGCGATACCAAATGGCGTGTCATCAGTGCTCACTTCCAAGCTGTTCATTCCTAGCATCAACACACCTGGGGTGATAACGGGTTTCATCTCGGTGGGGTTATCGGTGCGGACCATAAGGCTCGGGTCGCCAAAGAGGATCCACGTGTCATGGGTGTCATAGCCTTGGCTGCCCGACATGTCCAACACTTTCATGTTGCCGTTGACAGAGGCGCCGCCTAAGGTGTGGTCGAATTGGTCGGGTGAACGCCACTCGCAAAGGATGTCAACCATCTCGTCTTGGCCGTACATGGGCGGAATCCAGGGCTGGCTCATCCATGAGAACATACCGCCGATGGCACCTGTGGGAACGCCTGTCGTGCTGTTGCTGGCACGCATCCATGCTTCGGCAAAGCATTCACCGTTAGAGCCACCATAGTTGAATCTACCCGTCAAGCAAGCCACTGACCAGTTGATGGGCCACATGTAGTCGTTCACCAAAGCGTTGACGTGGCTGTTGCTATAGTTGGCCACACCCCAGCTGGTTTCCGAGCCATGGTTGCAGTAGTTGATGATGCTGACGCCCTCATTGATGGTGTTGCTGATGCTGTTGGCTGAGGCACCACCGCCACCACCGTGCAGTTCGGTGACGTGCTCATAGGTATAGTGTTCGAGCGTGTCGCGAATAAGGTCGATGTGTTGGTAGTCGTCCTCGCCGTAGTGACCGCTGCCGGCGCCGATGGCACCGATGCCTAAGCCCTTGTTGACCCATGAGAGGTCATCAGGCATGTCGCGCTCATAATAGAGCACCTTGTTCACCTGATTGGTCAGATGTACATCGTTTTGCACAGAGAAACGGCCAATCAGCACTTCTTCATAACGGTCGTTGCCTTCCAACTGACCAAACCACGTGTCGGAACGCTCACCGCTGACGGCATGAGGTGTGATGTGCTCATAATCGCCGACGAATAAGACGAAGACAAGGTTGCGGTCAGGGTCGGAATAAACGCTATTGATGTAGCTCTTAATGGTGTTGTCGTTGTTGCCACCGGCTTCGGTGACGCTCACCATTGTGGTGGGACGACCCGACTGGTTTTTCCAAGCGACAAACTCTTCCATGCCAGCCATGAATTGGTCGGCACAAATGACCAACATCTCGCCGCGATCGGCAACGAAGTTGTACTTGGCGTTTTGCTCGAAATTGATGAAACGGCGTTTGTAGTTCTGTCTAATCTCGCCGTCCATTTTGACGGAGCCGCTCTTGCGGCCGAGTTTAGGATTCTCACCGTTGTCGTTCACCTTAAATATGGTGATGGTCAGGTGATGATAGACGCGTAAGGTCTTCGTCATAGGGTTGTAGGCGAAAGGCGTCACGACGATGTTCTGTCCACGATAGTCTCGGAGGACGTACGGTGCGTCCAAAGTGGCTTGGGCTGCTGGATAGAAAGCGTTTTGGCTGTACATCTCACCATAGGTGTAAGGTACAGTGGCAGGGTCAATCTGACGGCTGATGTTGCCTTTCGAGGGGGCCACTTCGACATTATAGTCAGTATAGTCACTCGACGTAATCTTGACATCCATCTTTGCCATGTCGCCAATGAGGACAGGCACGGGGTAGTGGGGCAGGTTGGGAGCTCCAGCATCAAGCGATGTAGCCATCTTCGGGACGGAGACGACATGCTGTTCGCCATTGGGAGTGTTCACTCGAGTCAAGTAGAAGCCGCCCAGCGAGAAGTCGACCACGACTTGCTGCTCGCTGCTCGAAACCAACTTGACCTCAGGACCTGCAGGAGCATTGCTGCTGATACTGGTCCAACGTTGGGCGAATGTCATCGCTGACAAAGCCACAAACAGGAGAGAGAAAAGGGCTTTTTTCATGTGTGAATAGATTAATTTGAATGCTATAATAAAGGTTGCAAAAATACGAAACTTTTTGGTGGTTAAAAGTGGTTGAAAGAATTAATTTACCTATAGGTGTCGTTTTTTGTGTACTTTTGCCGACTGAAAGCAATTAATTAACCATGGGATTTTTCTTGAGATTGATATTGACGGGATTGGGATGGTCGTTCGGCGGCCCTCTGGGTGGTATTATCGGGTATGCCATCGGTAGTCTCTTCTCAGGTGGTGTGAGGGTTATCCGCTCTGGAGTAACGGATACCTTTGGCAATACGGAGGAGAAGCGTGACTTCAACGTGACTTTGCTCGTGCTCTCAGCTGCTGTGATGAAGGCTGACGGCAACGTCAAACGTTCCGAACTCGACTATGTGAAGCGGTTTTTCTTGCAGAATTTCGGGCAGGAACGCGCCGAAAGCTACATCAAGATGTTGCGCGAAATTTTGGAGAAGGACTATAACCTGTATGAGGTCAGCCAGCAGGTGGGACGTTACATGGATTATGCCTCGCGTTTGCAATTACTTCATTATCTGTTCGGTATCGCCAATGCGGATAGCAGAATCTCGCAAGAGGAACTGAATGTTGTCAATTTGATTTCCGACTATATGGGTGTCACCAACAGCGATTTCAAGTCGGTGAAGGCAATGTTCATCAAGGAAACCGATAATGCCTACAAGATTCTTGGCATTGATTCCTCTGCTTCTGACGAGGACGTGAAGAAAGCTTATCGCGAAATGGCCAAGAAGAATCATCCTGACTTGGTGAGCAACCTTGGTGACGAAGTACGGCAAGCTGCTGAAAAGAAATTCCAGGAAATCAATGCGGCTTACGAAGCGATTAAGAAACAACGAGGTATCTAAACGAAAAAAGGCAGCCAAGCGGCTGCCTTTGTTCGTTTTAGGAAGTTGTCTTATTTCACGACAACCTTCTCGATTCTGACTTGCGTGCCAGTGGTGAGGCGGAGGAAGTAGATACCCTTGGCCATATCACTGACATTGATCTGTTGGCTGCCACGGACGGTTCCGTTGACCATCATCTGTCCCATAGCATTGTATATTGCATAGCTGTATTCGCTGTTGTAGCCGCTGATATACAAGGTGTTGTTGACAGGATTGGGGTAGATGTTGATGTTGTCGATACTTTCTTCCACGACATTGGTAAATTCAATCTGGATGCACTCTGGAGCGGAGAAGCTGCCATTGAGTTCGGCCACCACGCAGTAAGTGTAGACCATCTCGACATACACCTCGTCAGTGTAGGTGTTCTCGTAAGTCTGGCCAATTTCGATACCATTGCGGTAGACGTGGAACAGCATGTCGTCACGGAGGAATGAGGTGTTCCAATGCAGGATGATGTTGAAGCCGTTGATTTCTCCAGTCAGGTTGTTGACGGGCTCCAAAGTGGTGGGACTGCTACCACCGCAGTTGCAGTCGAACTCATAGAGCAGTCCCGCAGATGGGTTGCTGCCTTGTTGGAAGATGATGGTGCCGTCTTCATATTTTACGACAAAGGACACCTCGCTGTCCCAACTTCCACTGTGCCAAGTCAGGCTGACATGAACCCCGTTGCCAATCTCGATGGTGTATGTGGCCGAAGCGCCGCTGTCAATGGTGAGATTTTGCGAAGGTGTGCCGTCGCTGAAAGCCACTGTCAGGCTGGCACCGTTCCAACCGTCGCCATAGCTGTCGCTGAGTTCGAAGACAACATTGCAACTGTTCTTTAGTGTGCCGGAACCTTCAACATTGAGGCCACCGTCGGCGTTGAGCGCGAAGGTAAGCGGGATTTGCTCGGTCTCGGGGCAGTTGGCCGCGATGTTGATGTTGAACACGCACATGGCCTCGCCATTCGGGTCAATGGTGCCGACTTCGTAGGTGGTATTTGCGAAGGTGACATATTGGCTTGTGCTGGCGATGGTGGCCACAGCATTGGTAGCCATATAATGGCCTGTGTTCTTGAAGTAGGCGGTCACGGTGAGGGTCTCGCCTGGGACGAAGCCGCCAGGAGAAGCCATGCTCTCGTATTGCAGGACGGCCTCGCCAGCAGTGATGATGGCTTTGCCTTCCCAAGTGTTGCTGCCACAAACTGCAGTGGTATTGATGGTGAAGCGGGTGCCGTCAGCCACGCCTTCAGCAACGCGGTAGGTGAAACCATTCACGGTGACGGTGGATTCGGGAGCCAAGCTCTCGAAGGTAGCCGTGCCGTTCATGATGGTGAGGTTGTTGTCGTCACAACTCAAAGTGACGGTGGTCGTGCCGCCCGTGTTTTGGGTTCCGACATTCTTGAAGGTGATGCTCATTTCGGTTTCATCACCGACATGGACGTTGGCAGGCGTGAAGCTGTCGACGCTGACGTATGGGCCTTCCAAAGCAGCGGCGGGAATAGTTGCAATGTACGGGATCTTGTCGAGACCAGTCACGCAGATGGTGACATCGCCACCAGAGGTAATGGGTTCCATTTGGATGTCGGTAGTACCCGTCTCATCGATGAGGCCAGCGCCATAGAGTACGCCGTCCTTGCTGATGCCGACGTAAGAGCCGGGAGCGGCAGTGACAGTGTAATAGTCCATGCCGATAGGCAGGATAGCCATGTGACTGACGTTGTTTTCAGTAGGCTGCACGCGGAACGGCATGACGGAGCCGTCGCCGAGAGCGTGGTAGCTCTGCCAGTAATACTTATCGGAGACGCTGCCTTGGTAGCTTCCGGCATGGGCGTAGCACACGGCGATGTTACCGATGAACGGGATAGCCGACACGCAGTTGAATTCTTCGTCGTTCCAGATAGCGTCGTAAACGCCGTATGCGGTTTGCTCGTAGGTGGGCATTTGGCCAAAGACGTTGGTAGCACCAACGCCGAAGTAGTAGTCCTCATACCAATAGGTGCTGGGGCAAGAGCCGATGTAGGCGTAGGCACCTTTCGTGTTGGCACGAATCATGGCCTCGCCGAAGCAGGTGCTGTAGTAACCCCAGTCGGCAGCGAGGCAGCAGTTACCCATAGCGAGGAAAGGCTTGCCCTCGTTGGTGAAGTTGTTCACGTCACTAACAGTTAGCGCAGGGTCAGACCAACCCGTCTCACCACCATGTGCAGTGTAATTGACGAAGCCGACGCCTGTGTTGATGCTGGCGTAAGGTTGGTTGTAGGGCTGGCCGAGGAAGTAGTTGATTTGGTTGAAGCCATGCTCGGTGTTGTAATAATACTCCATGGCATACTGGATGGTGGGAGCACCATCGTAGGAAGTCCAGTAGGAGTCCCAGCCGGCCACGAGCAACACGTTGCTCAAATAGGTCGGGTCAGGTTGCTCATAACGCTCATACATCAAAGTCTTGGTGATGATGTTCTGCATTTGCTCGACAGTCTGGGCGCACATGCGGCTGTGGTAAATGTCCGGGAAGTCGTCGTTGTCAACGCTCATGTATTGCAGGTCGGTGACCTTTTGGGTCTCGCTGCCCGTGGCACTGTTGGCCACTTGCTCTTTGTCGCCGAAGATAATGACGAAGGTGGGGGCATCAGAGGCGTACTTGCCTTGGATGAAGCTGCGGATGGCGGAAGCGCTGGTGCCGATCTCGTCAGTGTAGTTCACATCCATGTAGAAGCCCTTCATGGTCTTCCAGGCAATCCATTCCTGCATGCACTCTTCGAACATGCGGTTGGCGATGACAAGCATCTTCACAGGGGCTTGCCACAGGTCGGGGTGCTGGTCATACACGTCGTCGCGCCAGTTGAACATGGTCTTGTAAACACCAGCGAAGTAAGGACTGAAAGTACGGGCGAACTCGTTGTAGGAGGCCGTTTTGTCGTATTGGCCGTATCTCACTTCAACTACGATGTCGTTGTAGACCTTCACGGTGCCTTTGGCGGGATTGTAGGCCACGGGGTTGACGGTCAACGAACCGACTTGGATGCCACGCATCGTGCCGAGCACTTCGAAGTCGACGAGGTTACGGGTCATGTAGTCTTTGCTGGCGTAAGCCTTTTCGCTGTAAACGAACTTGACATCTTCAGGTTTCTGGTCCTTGCGAACCGAAGGCTGCTGGGGCATGAGAGTGTTGATGTTGAAGTCGGCGAGGCTGTACTCGGTAGTCGAATAGCTGACGACTTTCGCGCTGACGTTTTGTGCGCCAAAAGGCACGGCAATCAGTTGGTGGACAGCAGGTAGCGAAGGTTCGCCAACATTGCCGGAAGGATAAGTGCCGTCCATGGTGATGTTGGAGAACAGGCCTTTTTCAGTCTGCATCTCGTTGGCGGTCAAGCCGCTAAAGGAGAAGGATGCAGTAAAGCCATCCTCGGTCACGTTGGCACATTGTTGCGCCGAACTGGTCTTACCGAAGTCGATGCGCCCTTGGGCCATCGCTTGGGTTCCAAACAGCAAACCCGACATCAGGATTGCCATTGTGAGGATAATTGATTTTTTCATTTTAATGTAATTTATTGATATTTAATTTATTAGATGATTTTTGCAATCAAAGATTGTCAAACGGCAAAAATATAAAAAATACTCAAATCAATATGAAAAAACTTCAAAAAGATTGTCAAAGAGATGAATTATTCCACGACGACTTTTTCCACGAGAACTTTATCGCCCGTGATGAGATGGAGATAGTAGAGGCCTTTGGTCATGCCTTCAACATTGATCTGCGCCATGCCGTGGGCGTTGCCTTTGGCCACCGCCTGCCCCATGCCGTTGAACAGGATGAAGCTGAAGTCGGTATCTTCAATATTGACATTCAGTAAGTTGTATGCTGGATTGGGATAAACGGCGATAAGCTTTTCGCTTTCTTCCAAGCCGACAAGGAATTCCACTTGGACGCATTCGGGATAAGAGAATCCTCCTTCATATTCGGCCACCACGCAATAGGTGTAGGTCATTTCCGTACCGACTTCATCGGTGAATGTGGTCTCCGTGGTCTCGCCCACTTGGATGCCGTTTCGATAGACGATGAACCCGATGGGATTGGCTTCGGTTTCCCAGTCGAGGATGATGTGATTACCTTCGACGGTGGCGGTCAAATCCTCAATGGGGCTGAAGTTGTCGGTACTGAAATGGCAGTCGCAGTCAAACTCGTAGAGCAAGCCTGCTTGTGGGTCGTGGCCGTGTTGGTAGATGATGTCACCATCCTCGTAGCGCACCACGAAGCTGACCTCGCCGTCCCATTCACCAACGGTCCATAAAAGGCTGACATGCACATGATTGCCTATTTCAAGGGTATATGAGGCATAAAAGCCGGTCTCGAAGGTGAGGGTTTCGGAAGGTGTGCCGTCGTCGAAGGTGACGGTCAGGTAGGCATTGTTCCAACCGTCGCCGTAGGTGTCGCTGAGTTCGAAGACGACGTTGCAGGCATTACGCAACCTGCCGTTGCCCTCGGCAGTGAGGCCATTGTCGGCGTTGAGCGTGAAGTTGAGCGGAAGGATTTCCGTCTCGGGACAGTCGGAACTAATGATGACATTGAACACGCAAACGGCCTCACCCTCGGGGTCGATGGTACCGATTTCAACGGTTTCACTATCAAAAGTGACGTATTCGCTTGTGCTAGAGATGCTTGCCACAGCGTTAGTGGCGCGATAATGCCCTTTATTACTAAAGTATGCGACGACGCTCACGGTTTCGCCAGGGACATATCCTCCGACCCAATCCATGCTCTCGTATTGCAGCTTGGCTTCCCATGCCGTCAGCACGGCTTTGCCTTCCCACACGTTGTCGCCACAGGTAGTGGTGCTGTAAATGGTGAACACGGCGCGGTCGTCCACGCCTTCATCGATGTTGTAGCTGAAAGCGTTGATGGTGACGCTTTCCTCTGGTGCGAGGCTCTCGAAGGTGGCGGTGCCGTTGAGGATGGTGAGTTCGGGTGCGTCGCAAGTCAAGGTGACCGTCGTCGTGCCGCCGATAGCTTCCGTACCGATGTTCTTGAAGGTGATGCTCAACGGATTCTCCTCACCAACGTGCGGGTTGTGGGGTGTGTAGCTGTCGATGGCGATGAAAGGCCCTTCAAGGACGGCGGCGGGGATGTTGGCGACGTAAGGAATCTTGTCGAGGCCTGTGACGCAAATCGTTACTTCGCCGCTTGTGGTGACAGGCTCGATGTCGAGGAGGATGACACCGCTTTCATCGACGAGACCCGCACCATGCAGCTCACCGTCCTTGCTGATGGCCACATACGAGCCAGGCAAGGCGTTGATTTCAAAGTTGTTTGCTCCGATGGGGAAAACGGCATCATGACTGATCTCGTTTTCAGTAGGTTGCACGCGGTAAGGCATGATGGAACCGTCGCCAAGGGTATGGTAGGCTTGCCAATAGTAGGTGTCGATGTCGTCCCTATGATGACCGCGGTCATGGGAATAGCACACGGCGAGGTTGCCGATAAAAGGCATGGCCGCGACGGTGTTGAACGCGTCGTTGACCCAAACTGCGTCATAAATGCCCATCGATGACTCCTCGTATGTGGGGGCTTGTCCGAAAACGTTGGTGGCCCCGACAGTGAAATAGTAGTCTTCATACCAGTAAGTGCTGGGGCAAGATCCGATATAGGCGTAGGCAGCGGCCTGGTTGGTGCGAATCATGGCTTCGCCGAAGCAGGTGCTGTTGATACCCCAGTCGGCGGCTTGGCAGCAGTTGCCTATCGCGAGGAAGGGCTTGCCGAAGTTGGTCATGTTGGGGATGTCATTGTTGTCGAGGTTAGGCTCGCCCCAGCCTTGGTTGTAGCCGTGGGCGGTGTAGTTGGCGAAGCTGACGCCAGTGTTGAGGCTGGCATAAGCGTTGTCGTAGGGTCGACCGAGGAAGTAGTTTACCTCGTTATAGCCATGTTCGGCGTTGTAATAGTAGTTCAGAGCGTATTGAATGGACGGTGCGCCGATGTATTCACAAAAGTAATCGTCCCATCCGGCGATGAGCAGCACGTTGCTTAAATAGGTTGGGTCGGGAAACTCATAACGCTCATAGAGCAGGGTCTTGGCGATGATGTTCTGCATCTGCTCAACGGTTTCGGCACACATGCGGCTGTGGTAGATGTCCGGGAAGTCGTCATCATCGACACTTGAATAATATAGGTCGGTGACGCACTCGCTTTGGCTGCCAATCGCACTGGCTGCCACTTGTTCCTTGTCGCCGAAGATGATGACGAAGGTAGGGGCATCTTCAACATACTTGTCTTGGATGAAACTGCGGATGGCTGAGGCGGTGTTGCCGATTTTGTCGGTATAGTTCACGTCCATGTAGAAGCCCTTGATGGTCTTCCACGCAATCCATTCCTGCATGCACTCTTCAAACATGCGGTCGGCGATGACGAGCATCTTTACGGGAGCTTGCCATAGGTCGGGATGCTGGTCATACACGTCGTCGCGCCAATTGAACATCTGTTTGTAAATGGTGGCAAAGTAGGGGCTGAACGTGCGGGCAAACTCGTTGTAAGCAGCGGTTTTGTCGTAGCTGTTATAGCTGACCTTCACTTCGATGTCGTTGTAAACCATAATGCTACCCTTGGCAGGGTTATAAACCACAGGGTTCACGGTCAGCGAGCCGACTTGAATGCCACGCATCGTGCCAAGGATTTCAAAATCCACAAGGTTGCGGACATCATAGTTCTTGCTGGCGTAAGCCTTTTCGTTATAGGCAAATTTAATGTCCTCGGGTTTCTGGTCCTTTCTGACCGAAGGCTGTTGAGGCATGAGCCTGTTGATGTTGAAATCGCTCAACTTGTATTCGGTTGTCGTGTAGCTGATGACTTCTGTTGTGACGTTATGTGCACCGTAAGGAACGGCAATCAATTGATGCACAGCAGGAAGCGAAGGCTCACCGAGGTTGCCAGTAGGATAGGTGCCCTCCAAGATGATGTTGGAAAACACACCTTTTTCGGTTTGTACCTCATTGGCAATCAGATGGCTGAATGAAAAACTGGCCGTGAAGCCGTCGTCGGTCACGTTGGCGCATTGTTGCACGGAAGCTGTCTTTCCGAAGTCAATGCGCCCTTGGGCAAAGGCTTGTGTACCGATTAGCAAACCAAAAGCTACTAGGAGTAAACTTGTCTTTTTCATGGAATTGGATCCTTTTTAGGTTGCCGTAATTATTTGTTGCTCAATATTTTGTTGTAGGCTTTTTTGTCGTTGAGGATCTCGAGCGCCTTTTGGATGCCTGGGTCGGCCGAGGCCATAACTTGGTAGTACTGCTGTGTTTCCCAAATGTTGCGGGCGATTAAGGCCTTCATTTGCAGGAGCAAAAACTTCTCTGAATGGGCAAATTGTTCGTCGTTCCATTCCACCTTGGCTTCCTCTGCGGCTTTCTTCAACCCCTCGATGAGGTCTTGACCCACAACGAAATCCTTGTTGAAGTTGTCGAAGTCGCCGTATTGCGCCCTCATTTCCTCGCGGTGTTTGAGACCGTAGTCGGTGGTGAAGCGGTTCAGGGCACCTTTGCGGACGAGGTTGGTGTAGAGCTTGCTGTTGTACGCCGTGTCGACGGGAATGAAGATATCGGGCATGATGCCGCCGCCGCCGTAAACGGTGCGACCGCAATCGGTTGTGTATTTCAAGGAGTCGGGGAAGTGAATGCTATCGGCATGGAAGTATTCGCCGTGTTCCAGGCGCTTGGTCATCTCCTTGGCATAGTCTTCCACACCTTTTTCGTAAGGTCGTTGGATGCAGCGACCCGAAGGCGTGTGGTAGCGCGAGGTGGTGAGGCGGATTTGCGCACCGTCAGACAGGTTAAAAGGTCTCTGGACCAGTCCTTTGCCAAAAGAGCGTCGCCCCATCACCACACCGCGGTCGTGATCTTGAATGGCACCCGAGAGAATCTCACTGGCCGAGGCCGATCCTTCGTCGATGAGGACGACCAGCTTGCCTGTGGTGTAGAGTCCAGCTTGGGTGCTGCGCCATTCTTGGCGGTTTAAGTGTAAGCCCTCTGTGAAGACAATGAGTTGGTTTTCGGTCAGGAACTGATCCACCAACTCGATGGCGGTGTTGAGGTAGCCGCCCGTGTTGCCGCGCAGGTCAAAGATGAGCGACTTCATGCCTTGGTTTTGCAGTTTGGCGAAAGCCTCCTTGAACTCTTGAGCAGATTCTTGCGCGAAGCGGTCGAGCTTGATGTAGCCGATACGTTTGTCAAGCATGTATGCCGCATTGATGCTGTTCAGTGGAATCTTGTCGCGGATAATCTCGAAATCAAGCAACTCGGGGTCGTTGCCGCGTTTCACGCTCACGGTGACCTTGGTGCCTTTCTTGCCGCGCAGGCGTTTTTGCACATATTCGTTGTCAATCTTTTTGCCGAACGCATCTTCGCCGTCAATCTTGATGAGCTGGTCGCCAGACATGATGCCGACCTTTTCGGACGGACCACCCGCTGTGGGACTGATGACGGTGATGGTGTCGCGGATGAGCTGATAGGTCACACCGATGCCCTCAAAACTGCCAACAAGCGGTTCGTTAGCCTTCTCCACATCCTTTTTGGAGATGTAGGCCGAGTGCGGGTCAAGTTCTTTCAATGCGGCAACGATGGCATCTTCCGTCACTTTGTCCATGTTGGCGGAGTCTACGTAGTAATTCTCTATGAGATAAAGAACAGTACCCAATTTCTGGGCGTTCATCTGCATCTTTGATTGGGACTGCTGGTTTTGGGCTGTTGTTGTCATTGCAAAAAGACAGACAATAGCCAAGAAAAACACTTTCAATGATTTCATTAGTGATGAGGTTTTTAAGGGCGCAAAAATAACGAAAAATAACGATTTACTGTCTTAATATCTCAAAAGTGTTGTCTGCGTTCAGCTTGATGATGGTTGAGCTTTTGGGCTTGCAGAAACTGTCGTGGTAGAGCTGCACCACATAGTCGACCGCATTCTTGATTTCTTCGCTGATGTTGCCGAAGGTCATGGCAGTGGGCTGTCCCGAAAGGTTGGCCGAGGTGGATGTGATGGGTTTGCCGAGTCGGCGGATGACCTCTTTGCAGAACTCGTTGTTCACCACACGGATACACACCGACTTGTCGGCGGAGATGTTCTTCGCGAGGTTCTTGCTCTGCGCATAAACGACGCTCAACGGGTTGGTAGCGTGTGCAATCAAATCGTAGGCGATGGGAGGCACATCCACCACATAGTCTTTCAGCCGCTCTGCCGAATCCACCAAAATGATGAGGCTCTTGTTTGTGGGCCGTTTCTTCACCTCGTAGACACGGTCACAAGCGCGGCTGTTCGTGGCATCGCAGCCCACGCCCCAAATGGTGTCGGTGGGGTAGAGGATGGTCTTTCCGGCTTTCAGCACAGCTACAGTGCGTTCCACTTCTTGTTCAAATGCTTCTTCCATAATGATTATGTTTTTTTGACTTCGGGACTTCGAGACGCGAGACTACGGGACGCGAGACGTCCGGTTGTCCCGTGTCTTGTGTCTATAGTGTTGTTTTGTTTTCTTTGATTTTACTTCTTAATAAGTTGTATTTGTGTCGGTTGGCCTGCATCATCGTGCGGCAGATCCTGAAGCCTGTCTTGCCGTAGAGGAAGCCACCTTTAATAATATAGATGCGGATGAAATTGATGCTCGGGCTGAAAATCCAAGGCAGAAGGCCGGTTTTCTTGCCGCGTTCGTAGTACGACAGTGCGCCCAGTTCGGCGAAGTGGAACTGCTGCTTGCGGAAAGCCTCGGGTGTGTCCCAAGAATAGTGCAGCAGGTCGCCGCGCAGCAAGGTCTTCTTCGGCTCGCTCTTGTAGTTCAGCCACTCGTGGATAAGGCCTTCCCATTGGGCAAAGCCGCGCCGCCAGATACGGATTTTGGTCTCGGGAT